>Ga0255401_1028_pt1 | contig 18644 bp, 14 predicted proteins | sample ANMaggSSYBR01F13_FD_182110 | JGI IMG/M metagenome (GOLD analysis project Ga0255401, IMG submission 182110) | Sediment cell enrichment communities from methane seep in Santa Monica Basin, California, United Staets - ANME aggregate JGI... | ecosystem: Environmental > Aquatic > Marine > Cold seeps >...
CTATTTCAAGACTTTTGGGATTTGAGATCGGACGAAGGCGGCCTGAAGCTGTGATGCATAGTTGGGGAAGTTATTTCGTCCACGTTCCTTAGTTCCTTTTCACAAGGACAGTCAATACCGCTAAGCTCAGCTACTGCCTTACAGAATGGATATCCGCGATGAGTTGATAAGTTATCCATGACATAATGGATCTGTTCATTTGCGGGGCAAGTGGAAACATGCCGTTTAAATATCGCCAAAAAGGTGTCGGTTTTATGATCAGCTTGGCATTCAGCATGCACTTTTCCGTTAGCATAATCAAAAAAAGGCAAGAACATTCATTGTGCCGTTTCTAATGTACTCAAACTCCTCAAGGCGTTTCATTGTTTCGTTTGTTCGAAGGTCAGGGACAAATCGTTTTGGAAACAGGCTGTATGTTCGTTAAGACTGGCATAGTTTGAGATAAGTTAATTCCGGCATCAACAAGCAGGGTCAGGAGTTTTTTTTAAAGCTTCAACTAAAATCGGAAGTGTCTTTTTTATCTTCATAAGACCCAGCTTATTCATGTGCCAACGTATAGTACGTGAAGAGATGGTTGTTTTTTGGGTATCATTTATCAACTCCGTAAGTACTTGACTTGAAGTAGAATGTCCTGTGACAGCTCTGGCCGCAAAATGTTGAATAAGTTCGGCTTTTACAGACAAATCAACACGAAAATCCTGCTTTTGCCCCTTCCGTTTGTCAATAAGAACTTCAGTTACCCCGTCATTTACTAACTTTGCAGACAGTTCCCGGCAATGCGCAGCAGTGATGTCCAAAGCGGATGAGACCGTATGAACTGACAACAGATTTGCCTGAAGTAATGACAAGAGAACAGACCTAATGTGTACTTGATGACTTTGCGGGATTTTCAACTGATATTTCATGTTCCCGAAGGTTATAGCACAACAATCATCCTCAATTAACACTGATGCCTGGTGTTCCTGTGGAGGGGGTAATTGTAACTCATATACTTTCGCTGACTGCCTCCGGTCACGAAAAGCAGGCATACCGTCTCTCATTACTCTGTTGATTGTTGTTTTCCCTGATTCTTCTGGCATTTCTACAAAAGAAGCTATTACGTTCAGTCTTGCGCCAAGCAGGTAAAGAGCAAAAAATAAAATCTTTTTCAGTACCTGCGATGGCAAAACTCGTAAAGCCTTTTCAATACGCTTCTGTGATTGTTTTTGTGAAAACACTATGTTTTGGCAATTCATAATTCCCTCAGCAGCATAATATTGAACCTATTTTTTTAACTATCTACCCATAATCCACTAAAAAATAGGGGCTTAAATGTAAGCATACAGAAAAAATAGGTTCAAAGCAAGCACTTTATGCAGAAGATGAATTGCCATAGAAACGTTCAGAACTTTTGGGACGGAATACTAGTTAAAAAATAATGATGCTTCTTAAAATGGGTTCTGGTTACGAATATTGCGCGCAGTGAGTTACGTTTTTTTGCACACGTTGTAAAAAATGTTTAAAATTGAGCTGATGTGAAAATTTAATGCTGCGTCAGGGCTAGAATAATTCCGGCATGATTGACTTGTTTTTATACTTCTGTTATTAGAAATAATATAGACATATTATGCAGCTATATTTTCATGTCATCTAAGCAATGCTGAAAAATAAGCTAAGCATCAATTTAAGCTTATGCTTAAATTGTTTCCCTCCACTTGAAATACTGTTTCTCCATAACTGGAGGGTTTTACTATGTTCTTCCGATAATATTCACTTCTAATATTTCTATAAAATTCATTATTAAAACTTTGGTATATTTTATAGATGGTTTTTTGTTATTTATGATAAAAAGTTTGTTGTTGATATTTATTAATATATTTTCAGGAGCCGTTGAAAACGGAACTTAAATGAAACTGCGCTTTGGAATAATCAGCAAGTTGCTTGTTTGGTTTTTTATTCCAGTAATAATCTTTTATGTAACGATTATATTGCTCTATATGGATGTTCAAAAGATTGTGGATATATCGGAAGGCATTATTACTAAAAACACCAAGATATCTTTGATTTCAAAAAAAATGATCGAGAACCTGATCTGCATGGAAGAAAATGATAAAAAATATCATCTGCTGAAAAAAGATGACTATTTTAATTATTTTGTTCTGGCTCAAAAAGAGTTTGAAGGTAATTTTGTCGAAATACTGGAACTGGAACGTTCTGGAATGGAAATCCCTCGAGAGTGGAGACAACTTTATAAAAGTTATCAGGATTTTTCTACTACATTTGAAAATTTAAGGGAAAATGAATCGTCAGGCTCTTTATGGATCCATGAGGCTGTAACCAATGAATGGATACAGATAATTTCAGAGCTTCGTGCAAAAAACGAGCATGATATTGCATTAGCGACAATGGCGCTAAATTCTCGCAGCCAGGAATCTGCTCGTAATGTCCTGGTTGGACTGATGCTTTCAAGTGTTGTTGGTTTAATTGTAATTTTGTTCTTAGCATATTCTATGATTCGTCCTCTCAGAGAACTCCTCAGGGGAATAAGATCTGTTTCGCAGGATAGAATTAGCAAGACGGTTAATATCCGTTCCAAAGATGAATTCGGAGAATTGGCAGGAGCATTTAACGACATGACTTTACGCTTAAGGGAAGAGGAATGTATGCGATCTGATTTTATCTCCATGTTGAGCCATGAGATCAGAACCCCGTTGACTTCGATCCGGGAGTCGGTAAATATGATTGTTGAAGAAGTAATGGGGACAATTAACAACAGGCAAAGAAAATTCCTTGAGATAGCAAGTATTGAAATAGGCAGGATTTGTAATTTATTGAATCACCTTATGCAGGTTTCGCGTTTGGAATCACAGACCATCGAGATTATGGCACTGCCCCTTGACATATCATCTTTTATAACCGGATGTATCTATCAACTGCAACCTTTAGCTGATACCAAAAAGATAAGCGTTGAAGCGCAGATAGCTCCGGATATCCCTGGCATGACAGGTGATCTGGAACACCTCCAAAGGGTTATAATAAATCTTCTGAATAATGCCATTAAGTTTTCTGATCCTGGAAGCAGAGTTGTTTTGCGTGTAGTGCCTAATAAAAACCGTACCATGTTGGATTTTTCCGTATCTGATAACGGACCCGGTATCCCGAAAGAGGAACAGTCACTTATATTTAATAAGTATTACCGGGCAAGGGGAGTTAGAGATAATATGGATGGTGTTGGGCTTGGCCTTAATATATCAAAGAATATTGTTGAGTTTCATAAAGGAACAATCTGGGTAAAGAGTACTGTTGGACATGGAAGCACTTTCGGTTTTACACTTCCAGCTTCTTAAGAACAAATAGCTTTAGAATTATGGATGTTGTGCAATGAATTTTAAAAAAAACATTAAAGCAAGGATAATTTTTTTTGCGCGAGTGGCGATGTTATGTGGAATTTTCTTATGTTTGGCCTGTGGGCATCATTCTCAAAAGATTAAATCTTTTTTTATTGACGACTATAAAGTTTATTTGAAAATCTTAGAAAAAGGAAAGGAGGCTTTTCAAAAAGGGGACTTTAATAGGGCGCGGGAAATTTATGAAATTTTGTACCAGAATTCCAGAGATGAAACTATTGCGCGTGAGTCTCTTTATGCACTTGCCTGCACACATTTTATCCTTGCTGAAAACTCTGATGATTTCAACAAGGCCATTGTTTTCTGGAATAAATGGAGTAACCTTGCACCATCTGTTTTGGAAAATGAGGATCCCAGGATGCTGGGACCATTATTACAGAATAAAGTAAAGAAATGGATAACTGATGCAGACGCTGTGGAAATACTGAAGTCAGAGGCAAATAAAGTAAAGCTGTTGCTTCAATCAAAGAAACAAGAAATCCAGACTTTAAAACATCAAATAAAAACTTTAGAAGAAATTGATCAGAGGATACAGGAAAAAAAACAGGAGATTTCTTCCAATATTGAATAATTTTGCTTTTACTCGAAGTTTTTTTACAAAAGGCTTTTTTACGTGTTCACCAATTTTAAAGGGAATAAATTTTGAATTCACAGCCATCAATCTTAGTAGTAGATGATGACCTTCATGTCCTGGAAGTAATTGAGGCCCGGCTTTCTTCATCAGGATTTCAGGTTTGCAAGGCTTCCGGAGTACAGGAGGCTATAGGGATACTAAAGGATAAAAAGATTGATCTTATAGTTTCTGATATGAAGATGCCTGGGATGGGCGGCATGCATTTGCTAAAAAATGTCAGATCTCTTGTGCCTGGACTCCCTCTAATCTTTCTAACTGCCTATGGGACAATTCCCGATGCTGTTCGTGCTGTTAAAGCCGGAGCTGTTGATTATTTGGTAAAACCTTTTGATGGGCGTGATCTGATTAATAAAATTCGTAAAATCTTAAAAAATGGTTATAAGAGTTCAGCCCCTGGCGAGATTCCTTATGAGTCAAAGCAGAGCTACTTTGGGGAAAGCTCTGTTATGAAAGAAATTTATGGGCTTGTTGAGCGAATCGCAGCAAGTAATGTTAATATTCTAATCCTTGGTGAAAGCGGGTCAGGAAAGGAACATATCGCCCATATAATACATCAACAAAGCCTTCGGAAAGGACACCCATTTGTTGTAGTTGATTGCGGTTCCACGCCGGCAGGTCTTTTAGAGAGCGAACTTTTTGGACATGTTCGGGGAGCTTTCACGCAAGCCATACGCGACAAAAAGGGTTTAATAGAAACCGCAAATCGTGGTACGCTTTTTTTAGACGAAATCGGAAATATATCCCCTGATATGCAGATACGTCTTCTCCGGTTTTTAGAGGACAGGAAGATAAGAAGAGTAGGAGATCTGCAAGAGATACCTGTTGATTGCAGAATTATTGCAGCAACTAATTCAGACTTATTAGAAGATATTAAAGCAGGAAGGTTCAGAGAGGACCTTTATTACAGACTACGCGTTGTTACATTGAAAGTTCCACGGCTGCGGGATAGAAAGGAAGATATCCCTTTGTTAGCCCGTCATTTTGTTGATAAGTTTTCCGAGAGCTATGAAAATAAGGCAGTTGAACTACCGTCTGAAACCATTAAATGGCTTTGCAATTATCCGTGGCCTGGTAACATTCGTGAGCTCAAAAATGCTTTGGAAGCTGGAGTAGTCCTTTGCAAAAACGAAGTGTTAAGTATCGACGACCTCTATCTTGCAGGTTTGCCTGAGGTTCCTTACTGTGCCTCTTCTAAAGACAAACCTCTTTCTCTTGAAGAAGCCGAGTGTAATGCAATTCTCCACGCTTTGAAAGAGGCAGGGGGAATACAGAAGAGTGCAGCTAAATTACTAGGGATAAGCCGAAGAGCTATACATTATAAAATTAAAAAATATGAAATTGATTTGTCAAAAATCCGCTAAACTTTAGCAAAATATGATTTATCCTAATTTAGTTTATATAGATTTTCAGATAATTAGGAACGTGGACGAAATAACTTCCCCAACTATGCATCATAGCTTCAGGCCACCTTAGCCCGATCTCAAATCACAAAAATATCAAAATAGCCTGCTATTCCATCAACTTTTGTGATTTGAGATCAAACAAATTTGACCCAAATCTATGCGCCTACTTGGGGAAGTTATTTCGTCCACGTTCCTTAATTTCACAAGGCCAGAAGGAGGAAGGCGTATTAGTTATACGTCAACGACTGATAACACAGTGAAATTATTTATCTGAAAGTCTATAGTCTCTTCAATAAATCATGGTGAATATTGTCAAATCCGCCGTTTGCAGGACTGGTCATAACTATTTGATATTATTAGAAGCGATACATTGACAAATACTTATTTTTTTCCATGTTTTGCAACCTATACGCAACCATTTTCCATGATTTGCAAAGTAAGCGATTATGAGTTAAAATAATTATAATTTCCGAGGGATAGCCTGATCAGCGACAAAGTTGGATATCCTGGCCAAACTTCCCTCGGATTACCCTCCAGGGAGCATTACAGGAGATGCTTGAAAAATATATCAAAAAAGCCACACTATGATTAACCAGAAAATGTGATACCAAGCCTTTGCCAAAGTCTAAGTCTAAGCAATCCGTTGACGAGTTTGTACGGAATTTAACAATTTAGGGTCAACCGGAATGAGTGTGGTCAGTTTTCATAATTTTTCAAATTATTCACAATATTTCTCAGATTGAGCTGTGAAAAATCAAATTTTTAGATAGTATATTGATTTTGAATTGGATCTTGTTGGTTTTTGCTTTAAAGGCCGTATATTAGGATGGTATAATCTCTTAATGAATGGAGTAGCGGTCTTATTTTTTTAACCATAGATACGCAGATGAATTGATACCAATTTAAACCGATTCTTGAGCGTCCATCTTTAAATCTTCTGTCCAGAATTCGTCTTCAACTACTCTCACTTTTTCAATAATTTTTACGCATGTTTTAGCGGTGACCTTGTCAAATCCAGAATCGAGTTCTTCAATTTTAGCCTTATGAAACAAACCGGCTGTGCGTGAGCTTCAGGTGTGATATATTGTCAAAAAGCTAAAGTGTTACAATTTTATCATAGCCGGTGTTTGATATACATAATAAATATATTGTCAAAAGTCTTTTGATTGACTATTGATTATTGACTATTGCAGAATGACCGTGAAAAATAATCAAAGGAGTAAACTATTTGAAAGTTGTAATTGTCGGGGCAGGAGAGGTTGGCTTTCACGTAGCAAGCCGGTTGTCACATGAAAATAAAGACGTTGTGGTGATTGATAAGGATGGTGACGCTATTCGTCGTATTTCCGATAATATAGACGTTCAGGTTATAACAGGATCCGGCAGCAGTCCTGTATCACTTGAAGAGGCGGGAATAAAAGAAGCAGAGATACTTCTTGCCGTAACAAACAGCGACGAAACAAATCTGGTGGCATGCCTGGTGGCAAATATCATTTCGCCATATACAAAAAAACTGGCGCGCATACGAAATGCCGACTTTGATAAATACCATGCCATTTTTCGAGATCATGCCCCTCATATAGACACTTTAATCAACCCTGAAATCGAGGTTGTGAAAACAATCGACAGGCTTATGAACATGCCCGGGGCGGTTGATGTTGGAAACTTTGCAAACGGCCGTGTCAAATTTATAGGTATAAATTTAGACAAGGAAGCGCGGCTGGCAGGTTCACGCCTTGATGAAATTCCTGCACTTCTTGGCAAACAAGGCCCTCTTATTGCCGCGGTTATAAGGGATGAAGAACTTATAATCCCAAGCGGCGACGACAGGCTTATGCCTGGAGATCTGGTATATTTTATCAGTGAAGAGGACAAGATCCTGGATACCCTTACAATATTCGATAAACATGCAGAGCCCGTTAAAAGGGTTTTGATTGTTGGAGGAGGCCGAATAGGATCAAGGCTGGCCGTTTTGCTTGATGATAAGCATGTCTATACAAAAATAATTGAAAAAAATCCTGATAGATGCGCCAAACTTGCAGAAAAGTTGAACAAGGTCGTAGTTCTTCATGGAGACGGTTCTGATCAGGGGCTGCTTAAAGAAGAAAATGTTCAGGAAACGGATTTTGTCATTACGCTTACAAATGATGAAGAAATAAACATTTTAGCTTCTTTGCTTGCCAAAAGGATGGGAGCACGAAAAACAATAACAAAAATTAGTAAATTCAGCTATTTTTCACTTATGTCAATGGTCGGAATCGAGCAGGTAGTCAGCCCGCGGCTTTCTGCTATAAATACAATTTTGCAGCACATAAGACGCGGCAAGGTGCTTTCGTCTATATCAATTAAAGGAGAGCAAGCCGAATTCATGGAGGCAGTTGCTCTTGAAACGTCAGAAATCGTAGGGAAACCTCTAAAAAACATATCATTTCCAAAGGGAGCACTTGTAACAAGTATAATTCGAAATGATAATATAGTTATTCCTTCCGGCGACAGTATCATTGAGCCTGATGACAGAATCATAATATTTGCTACAAGGCAGGCTATACCAAAAATAGAAAAAATCCTTACTGTAAAACTGGAGTATTTCTAAATGCGCTGGCGTTATATCCTGAATGTCGTTGGGATATTAACCCTTTTTTTTGGCCTTACCATGTTATTTCCCATAGCAGTTGCTTTTTATTATAAGGATCAAAGCGTTATTCCTTTCTTAAAGTCCATTGGCATTACGACCTTTGCAGGTCTGCTGCTGCACTTGTGTTTTAGAGGCTCAAGAGTAGAGATAATAACTCAGCGTGAAGGGATGGCGATCGTATCCATCGGATGGATAACTATTGGAATTTTCGGTGCACTTCCGTTTTATCTGGGCGGCGAATTTATTACTTTTGTGGATGCATTTTTCGAATCAGTGTCAGGGGTCACAACCACTGGAGCATCGGTATTAACAAATATTGAAGCCGTATCAAAAGGCCTTCTTTTTTGGCGCAGTTTTATTCAGTGGCTTGGCGGAATGGGAATAATAGTTTTATCCATTGCCATACTCCCCTTTCTCGGCGTTGGAGGCATGCAGCTTTATAAAGCGGAAGTTCCAAGTCCCACACCCGACAAGCTAAGGCCGCGCATTAAAGATACAGCCTTGCTCCTCTGGAAAGTTTATGTTTTGATTTCTTTATTAGGGGCAATCCTTCTTCTGATAGGAGGCATGAGCTTTTATGATGCCCTGTGCCATACCTTTACAACAATGCCGACCGGCGGATTTTCAACTAAGAATGCCTCTATAGCCCATTTTGACAGCGTATATTTTGATTCTGTAATCATTATATTTATGCTTCTCGCTGGAATAAATTTTTCACTTCATTATCAGATGCTAAGGGGGAAAACACTTGCTTTCTGGAAAGATTCAGAGTGCCGCTTCTTCCTGGGCACCATTATTTTGCTGATTGCAATTGTTACTTTTAATATTCACGGCGCTGTATACGAAAATATATGCCAGGCGCTTCGCTATGGCGCTTTTCAGGTAGTCTCAATTATTACGACTACAGGCTATGCTACAGCCGATTTCGATCAATGGCCTGCCATGTCCAAGCTGATACTGCTTTTGTGTATGTTTATGGGAGCATCAGCGGGTTCGACTGGCGGGGGAATGAAATTTCTACGCGTTATGCTTTATTTTAAATATTGCTACAAAGAGCTTTTTTCCATGATTCATCCCCGCTCTGTTACCCATATCAAAATCGGTGGAAAAGTAGTTCCGGAAGATGTTACAAGAAGCGTTCTTGGATTCCTTGGGCTCTACATGGGGCTATTTGTTCTATGTTCCGTGGTTCTGGCAGGCATGGGAGTGGATTTTGTAACATCATTTAGCGCTGTTGCAGCTACAATAGGAAACGTGGGCCCGGGTTTTGCAAACGTGGGACCGGCCTTGAACTACGCTCAGATGCCCTATCTGGGCAAGTGGCTGCTGATATGGTGCATGCTGTTAGGAAGGCTTGAAATATATACGATTATAATTTTTCTGGTTCCGGAGTTCTGGCGTAAATAAATTTGTTGACAAAGTTGGAATTTATATTTAAGAATTATATTTTTTTAAGGGCCGTTAACTCAGTTGGTAGAGTATCTGCCTTTTAAGCAGAGAGTCGCGCGTTCGAGCCGCGCACGGCCCACTTTAAGTAGCCGTTTTTACTTACGTCCCCATCGTCTAGCCTGGTCCAGGACACCGGCCTTTCACGCCGGCAACAGGGGTTCAAATCCCCTTGGGGACGCCACAGATAACCGTGTTATGGGTAGGCAACTACCCTTGATTTCTAATATTCTTTCCCAGGGTTCACCTTCCTTGGGAAAGATACGAACTTCTTGAAAGAGGGCTTGAATGGCTCTCTTTCTTGTTTTAGGGTCAGCGTGGCTTACTTCCTCCGAAAAATTATCAATTACAATTCTGATGTCGTCGTCCGAGACCTCAAATACCCCTTGGGATGCTTTCTGATTTTCTATTTCCTCGGTAATAGCCTTTTTCTGGTCTTTAATTGAAGCCAATTTTGGCTCTATGGACTCAATCTCAACCAGTCCCATACTATACAAGTCCATATATTTTTGCTGTCGCTTTTCAATTTTAGCCAAGTTTTTCTCCAAGGGCTGGATGTCGGACTTACCATTCTGGAACCGCTTCTTTACACGGTCAATTACATCTTTGACATTCTTGAAATTCAGAATTTTCTGGCTCACAAATGTGAAAATCGCGTCTTCTGCCGTATTCTGTGATATGTCGTTATTAGGGCACTTATCACCGGTCTTCGTTCTTGAATTACAGCGGTATATGCCTCTATCACCAACATAGTTAGTACCACATTCAAAGCACTTCATTATTCCAGATAAGGCATAAATCTTTTTAGCGGTACTTGGGGCTTCCCTTACCCGTTTTTCTTTCATTTCACGAATAATACTGGCGATATCCTTGGTAATCAGAGGTTCGTGGGTATTCTTTTTAATTACCCATTCTTCCTTTGGTTTATATTTTTTACCGTGTAAATAACCGTTGGCCTTTCCCTTTTCCTTAATTCTTTCATTTAGTCGGTTAAAGACCGTATGACCCAAATAAACTTCTATATTATCCTCAATCGACTTGGCACTTGGTATTGCCCAATGACTATTACCGCTTGGTGAAGGAATTCCTCGGCTATAAAAATCTTCAAGGATAGATTTCCTGCTTTCATATTTGGCTCGTCTCTCAAAGTATTCTTTGGCAATTTGGGCTGTATCCGGGTCAGGTTCCAGTATGGTTTTGGTAATTGGATTACCAGTGCGATGTTTTCCAACTTCTATTTCTTTCAATCGATACCCGTATGGTGCCTTTCCACCAGCACGATAGCCACTTTTTACATTTTGTTTCATACCGGCAACACCTTTGACCTTGCTTTGTTGCGAATGAAGTTCGTCAAAGGCTGACATAATAGTTTCAAATACAGGGTCAAGATAAGTATTGGTCTGCGGCATATTAATAAAAATTATCTCTATCCCGTGTTTTTTCCGTAATGCCCACAAATAACTCTGTGTTTGATGCTGGTCTCTGCCAAATCTCGATGTATCAAGACAGTAAATCTTTGAAAATGGGGATTGCTTGGTCATAGCCAAACCTAACATTTCGTCGAATTCAGGTCTAATATCACGAGTGGATGATAGGGCTTTATCGCAAAAAACACGATAGACCTGCTCACCTTTTTTCTTAATCAACTTTCTGATTTGCTCCTCCTGTGCTTTACAAGAGACATTATGTAGGTCTTTGCTCGACCTTACATAAATCGCTACATTCTTCATTTATTTATTCCTCCTGTTGATTATTTTCAATGATTGATGCTAACAAATCTATTATGATTTCTTGAATATGCGCGTCTAAATCTTCAAAATAGCATAAATCTGCTGTCTCTGCCTGTTCAGGAATTAGGCTCTCTAATACCTTTATTTCATATCGTTTTTTTGTTTCCATTTGCCCGATACCAACAACCTCACGATTGTCCTATCGAGCGTGTCGATGCTTCCAAGTAATTAGGAGCATCTGTAATAATGGGGTAAAAATTAAACCCCGCCAGTTTAAAGAGATGGTGCTCGTAGCGTTGCGTCTGGTGCTAAAACCTGGGATTGAAACCCATTATCTTTTTATATTCCTTTGTCATCACCTCCTTTGTGACTGCTTCATGTTGTTCGGCAACAATAACGCTGTCATAAACTGATAGACCTAAAATTCCTTTATCCATAAGGCTCTTCAAAATAGCATTCATAATATGACTATCTATGTTTTGAAGTGTTAAGCCTATGCCAGAAAACAAGTATTGCTCAATGGGCTTATGAGCATCCCTGAAAGTTTTAATCAGGCTCACCAAAGGTTTATCAATATTCGGTAAAGGAATACGATTGTCTACCAACTTGTCTTTAATGGCTCCATAAGCGGACCTGTCGTTTTCAGCATTTATCGAAATCAATCCAACTGATTTATAGATGTCTCTCATTTCAGGTCCGCCACATACAAGGTAAGGGTCATCCTGATAGTCTATGCCTTCCTGGTTATACAGCATAAGGATATGAAATGCGGAATAATCTATTTCAACTGTCTTCTCTCCGTTTATATGAATAAATGGTCTCATATGCTTCGGTAAATTCTGATGGATTGCCCCATATGCTCTGCCACCATATTGAAAAGAATTCCTGTTAAAAACTCTGTATAAATATTCTTGGTTTAGTATGAATTGTAAATGTTCTATCCCAATCTTTTCCAGAGGAAATAATTCTAAAAAACGCTTATCATTCTTTTTTCTTTTCCCATGCAGTTTCCGATTTAATGAAACCAGAAAGTCAATGAACCTCAATTTAGCATAAAAATAAATTCTATGTAAACGATTATCAATAGGTGGTTTACACGGAAACTCCTGGGTAATGGTGGGTTTGTTAATAGGCGGGTTACTGTTGACTGTATCGGTATATCTCTTTAATATGTGTTGAGGTATTCTACTGTGTATCACTATTTGATTATTCCCATATAATACTTGTTCTATTGTTATTCTATTGGTTATGATATTTTTGAATAAGTTTATTAGAAAATCATAGTTTATTGAAACTTTACTTTGTAAATTTACCGTTATGTGATGTTCTTTTACAAATTCATTATAGTATTCTAAATCTTCACGCATTTGGTGAGTGTTTTTATCTTCCCTGTATCCCACCAACTTTTTGCTTTTATCTTTTTTTATTATCAATTCTTCTGCTTCTGGTTTTTGGAAAAAATTTGGTAGAATTAGTTGGTAGTCTATGAATAATCCAATAAGCGCTGGTGTCGGCCAAATTCTTGTTTGGTATCCCTTTTTTTTATCTTCATAATATGACCTGCCCTTTTTTTCCTCAATGTAGCCTAATGAAAATAGCGCATCGATAACAGGAAGTAATGTATGGTATTTAAAATATAGTTTTCCATATCTTCGATTATGTGAGTAAGCGCTTTTATCTCGTGAATATCTGACAGGCATCCCTAATAAATTTGCGAGCCACAGATTGATTAGAACTGCTTTAAGAGCCTGCTTTACTCTTTTTAGTGATTTAATTTTTAGACCTGTCTTGGCCACAATCTCATCAAATAAAGCGTTTACAAGGGTTCTAATACTATTTGAAGTTGAGTTATAGACATCCATTGCCAGAGCATTTTGAAGCCAACTTCTTTGATTATGTAAATCTTCTGCTTTATTTGATAATACAAAGCCATCTTTATAGGATAAATCTGTATGTATTGGGTATCTCGGTATAAAGATAATATTTCTTCTCCTTAATTTGTATTTTATTACCAGGCAAAGATATAATATTTCTCTCGCCTCATTACAATATAAGCATTTATTATCATTAGTAAATATGTCGTTTTCTCTAAAAAGCAGCTTTTATAGGCATCTATGGTGAGTTGTTCTTGTGGATGTTTGAATGTAGGGAATTAGAAAGGAGTGGCTTTTTTATGATTAGATTGAATAAAAAGTAGCTTTTTACAGAATGGTAGAGTAAACAGCAGCTTCTTTTGGGGAAGATGACTTGTGGTTTAGTCTATTTGGTATTTCGTTTTTTGGGAGCACCTGACAGGGGCTCATTGGGATTGAGGTCTTTTATCCAATCTTTAACGATTCTTTCGCTGTAATTGGATGTGCCATTTGGTTTCAGGGTTGCGTTTAGCATTTCTTGTGTATCTATAAGTTCTGGAACTGTATAATCCTTATATTTCTCCGCTGCCCATAATTCCAATGCTTTTGCCCGTGCCCTCAATCTATCTTTATCTGTGTGATGTTTTCTGGCTTTTTTCGGACCACATGATTTGATTTTAGATTTTTCCCCGCCAGCGAGATGAAAGGCATCTTCAATCCCTTGAACATTTCCTTCATCGAAATACAGATTATCCAAGTCGGAAAGCATCTTTTGTGCCTCTGCATCAGAACCTGATAATTCAAAGGTTTTCCAGTTCATAATTTTTTCGCTTGGGGGCTGATGGTCTTCTGCTTGACTATATGTTTCCTGTGGCGACACTTCCTCGCCGTTTTCGTTATAGACTATAAGTCCCTTTTTTATGAACCGATGTAAAAGTTCATAAGGACTTATTCCAAAGCGCTTCATCAAATCATGTCCTGAAATCAGACCTGCCATAACTCCTCCTAATAGGCTTTTTGTTTTTGTGTATATCATCTTTTACTTTTAAGGTAAAATATCCATTTCATCCGAAACATCTTCATCCTCCCCGAACATATCACGTTCTATACGTTCCCTCTCCCGTTTTTCCTCGGCTATATCCTCTGACAAAGGCCCGATAATCATCCAATCTTCCCAATCCAATCCATCAAAGCCATCACACATAGTTGCCTCCTTTATAGTTTATGCTGCTAAATCTAATATTGTTTGTTTTTCATTGTTTCTGCCATTTAAGATAAGGTTCAACACTTGCTCCACTTCATTAAGCACCTTGGCAGAGGCTGACAATGGGGATAAGTTGATTTTTTCTGCATATCGAGAAATATAGCGATAACTATTGCCAAGGTGTTTTTCGCCGCTCTTTCCAACTAATTGACAAAGGGTTTGACTTGCCAACTCTGCTACGATTTCCTGTAAAGGGTTTTGACCATTTATCAATCCGCCTTTCAAAATATCATGTGCGCAATGAGCCAACTCGTGGAAAAATACGCATTCTTCCTTTGTTGCAAGCGAAATCTCTTTCCTGTCTGTGGAATAACTACCGAAATATTTGTAATTGCCAGATACAGCCTTTATATTTATTCTCCAGGATTTTGCTCTTTCGATTAGCGGGAAGCGTGGCAATTCAATCCGTTCGTATCCCAAAGGTTCTCCTTCTGTATCCTCAACACGAAAAACAGCCTTTGTCCCAAAACCTATTAGAGCCCGCTTTTCCTCACCGTTGTCTTCAACTTTATTGATGTAGGGAACCAGAATGTATAGACACTTTGAGCCTTTCTTTACATATCTTTCCACCTGCTGCCACTGTTTGTAGCCCCTTGCGTCCATTGTCCCTGAGATAAACATTAACATTCTGTTTAGCAGACTCCATTTTGCTGATGGCGCGTCTGAAAACGGAAACATAGAATAAATAACTGTTTCAGGGATATCTCCGCTTTTGAAACAATCCAGAATTTTGTTTAATGTTTCTTGAACTCTTGTATTCATAATTATCTCCTTTCTTATTTTTTAAATAACCTTCTGCTATGGGTTTGAGGAAAATAGACAATCTAAGCATTTCGTCTTGTCCTTACACGCTTCACAAACCAGTTTTTTATCGAGAATATTAGGAAGATATTCAAAGACCTTCTCCATTGCCTTGGTCATAGGCATTTCCAGAGCCCATGCAATACGCCTTAATGTGCAACTATGTTGGTAAGTAAGTTCTGGTGTGTAAGCCATTTTTTTTCACCTCTTTTCCAAAACAAAAAAAGCCATCTGCCTGCGGGGGCAAAATGGCTTTTCGTTAATGATATAAATTACTTGTTTCAGTCTATCTCATCTTAAAGTTTGCATAATCCTTGATAACAACATGCAATAGGACGTTCACGACAATCCTCCTTTGCTAAACACGCTTGATATAATGAAGGGGGGGTATAATTGTTTAGAATGAAGACATCCCTGTGCTCATACTACGGTAGGCTATGTCACAAAATTTGGAGTTTTGAAGATTTAGCACCATGATGGAAATTGGAAGGGCAATTAAACTGCTGGAAATATATTGGCGGAATCTGAGTCGGTAGGAGAAATCGAATAAATGGTTATATTTCTGCGATTAATACTTTGGCTTGCCTAAAACTATAAAAGCCCGAATATGGACATCTGGTGGCTCCTGAAAGGTATTTGTGGAAGATAAGTGAGAAGTAATAATGGTAGTAATAAATTAGTAGAGTATATCGTCTAAATTTAATAATACAGCATCCCATTTTATCAGTAATTGAACGGAGTCCTGAACTACTTAAATTGTAAGGCGGAGTCCTGCTTTATCGAGATTTTCCTTTTCGCAGTTGACACTAATTGAACGATGGATGGTGGATAAGTCGATGATTATACAGTACTATTATACTACTCTGCCAAGAAATTTACCCTTTAAGTAAACAGGCAGTCTGAGGTTTGCTTGATTTGAGCACAGCGAATGAAAGAGGATGTGCCAGGATAAGAGTTTCCGTATGTACGGAAACCTCGGAAGGATTATAGATTGGAAGCGAAGTGGGAGGAAAATGATGTTAAGGTGTTGGAATAACGTGCCCATCACCGTCCGTATGCATGGTATGGTTATGGAATTATTTTAAATTTATATCCCATATTTGTTTTACTATTGCATATAATAATTTACTTCTATGCTCTAATATATCAGCGTTATATTCTTCAACTTGAATAAATTTTATTTTGCTTATACTTTCAAATTTTTGGTTAAATTCAAGGAATTTTGCATTGGTTTTATGGTAAAAGGTATCAATAAGTGTTCTTCCCCAAACCAACCCATTGCTATAAGTTTGTCTTTTTCCGTTATAATATTTTTCATTATTAGAAATAATATTATCCATATTGAAGAGCAATAAAAGCGCTCCTAATTTATTTCTTTGATTCTCGAATTCTTCTTCTTTCTGAAAGAATTTTTTGTTTTCTTCATTTCTTGAAAATATATGTTCAATGTGATAGCCTGTTTTATGTCCTGTTTTTGTGGAAATATAATGAACGTTATTTTTAATTTCTTCTCCTATATTATCACAAATATACTTTTCTACTCTTGCAAAAAAGTATCGCAAAGGTCTTCTATCAATATTATCATAACCTCTTGTTTTAAATCTGTCATAGTCAAGCAATGAGCTGATTTCAGATAAGTTTCTGGCTTCTTTAATTCTTGTCGTTAATATTTCATTAAAAATCTGTCTGTATTCATTGTGTTGTCTATTTTGCAAATCATTATTTAGTTGGTATGATATTTCTTGATAGTTATTACTATTATATATTCCATTTAAACGCAAGAGCATATAAAGTCTATCTATTTCTTGTGCAATGGTTTCAATTTTAACTTGTTCTTCTTTGTCATTTACGAGACAAGCGGCAAGAATATTTTGGTATTGTCCTGACAAGTCATTAATGTCCTTATTGTAACTTAAAAATATAAATTTATTTTTTCTTATTCGTGAATATAATTCCGCATGATAGGTTAAATCATCTTCAATAAACTTTTTAATATTCTTAATGTGGTGCTCGTCTTTTCTTCTCAATTTTAAATTGTTTGCAATATCATTCGTCTCAAAAATATATCTATGATATTGATTATTAATTGATTTTTCAATATCTGCATTTCTTTTGTAAATAAATTTTCCTTTTAGATAATCAATAAAAAAATCATCTTCAATTCCTCTTAATTTATTGATAGAGTCTTCCCATAATTTGCTGTATTTTTCTGTGTCGTCTTTGTCAAGTGCCCCGACTAATTTTCCTTTTAAAATCTCAAATGGTTTAAGAACAACCCCTCTATCGTTAATTACTTCAAAAACCATAGGCGTATCATCTTTTTCGATTTTAAGTTCAACAAGAACTAACCTTTCCAAGAAATACATAATGAAAGCATGTAGTTTTTCTCTTGACATTTTTTTATCATCAATGATTTTTGCAACATCCTTAAATCTATTATAAATATTTTCTTCTGTAACATTGTCAAAATCTTCGGTGAACTCTTCATTGGCAATTAAATGTTGCATTATCCTTTTTCTTTTCTCATTATCTATCCAAAATATATTTCCCTTAAATTTATCGTTCCCATAAATGCAATCTTTTAAGGTATCTAATAAATTTTTATAAAAATCATTGTCCTGTTGGGATAAGTGAAGCAATTTAATTGCGATTAAAGTTAATGTGGTAAGTCGTTGCTGTCCATCAACAATATATTCTTTTCCATCAATACTATTTGTGATATAAATATTAAGGTAATACCAATTATATTTTGCTAATACTTCTGGACTTATATCTTTCCCTTTTTGTTCTTCATATGCTAATTCAAATGTAAAAAATATGTCATCGAGTAATATATTTACAATATTTTTGCTCCAAACATATTCTCTTTGGTAAAAATCAATATAATATGTTCTTTGTTTTAAGCAGTTTTCGACTGTTTGGTTATTCGGTTGTATGTTCATGCCATTTCCTTTTTAATGTAATTTATTGACTCCATAACAATGATTAGTGGAAAAAACGCTCAATATCATAGTTTTTTTTAAATACAAATCATAAAAACACCGTCCTGACCGTCCATACAGTCCTGCCAAGGAAAAACAAGTAAAATTTAATACTACTTTTTACTCTGCTTCTTCTTATACAATGCTATTCCTGCCTTGGCAATATCTGCTCTTGTTCTTGCTTTTTTCGGCTTCGGCGGACATAATGCAGCATCCTCTTTACGAATAACCTCTGCCATCTTTAATACTGTCTGATATGAAACACCAAATTCATCTGCCCATTCACCAGTAGTCTTATTATCCCACTGCTCTATCATCCTGGCTATATCTTCTGGTGTTATAGACTTTTTTGTCGCTCTTGCCTTTTTCTCTGTTGTTTTCACTTTTTTCTTTGCCATAGGTTTATCCTCATCTAATGAATGTTTATCAGCCTTATTTTGTACCGATAATGCTTCAACCTTATCCATCATCCTTTTTAGTTCTGCTTTTACAGAATGGTAGAGTAAACAGC
>Ga0255401_1054_pt1 | contig 17990 bp, 20 predicted proteins | sample ANMaggSSYBR01F13_FD_182110 | JGI IMG/M metagenome (GOLD analysis project Ga0255401, IMG submission 182110) | Sediment cell enrichment communities from methane seep in Santa Monica Basin, California, United Staets - ANME aggregate JGI... | ecosystem: Environmental > Aquatic > Marine > Cold seeps >...
TTGTAATATTACTATTATAATCCAGATATGCTGCAAATACTCCAGAAAGGATAAGACCTATAAAACTCCCTACGGTAATGGTGAAATTCAATAGATTTTCTATATCAATATTTGAGTATTTTCCTCTTAAAGGTTTTTTAAATAATGAGAATAATCCAAATTTGCTTAACAAAAAGTATAATCCAATTATGGATAAAAAATATAAAAAAGCTTGCTGAACCTCTACAAAAAGTTTCTCACGGAATCTTTTTTCCACTAATTTTTCAATTCTTTCTTTATCCGGGGATTCTATAATAATTCTTGATTGTTCGGACCAAGAGGAAATAGAACCATTGCTATTAGTTGCCTTAACCTTTATACTATAATTTCCTGAAAAATTCCAACTATGTTTTTCGCTTGCTGAAAAACTTGAGTTATAATATTTTGAATGACTAGATGTCCCATCTCCCCAATCGAAGATATACATTATTTTATCGTTGTTTGGATCTATTGCAGAAGTTGAGAAGGAATACTCAATTCCTATTAAGCCCAAAGAAGGACCTGATGGTTTTTCTGGAACGTTCGGTGGCAATGCATGTGATTTATCTGGTGTTTTAATGGTCTTTTCTTCATTAATTATTACTATGAATGGTGCATCACCATATGCAATTTTCCACGTATCCCAATTATTAAAATCATTCCCAAATGAAATATATCGGCTTCCTTTTACATAAGAATCGCTATAATAATATTTAATCGGATATTCATGATTTTCGTATGGAAAAGGACTATTCAAATAACATGTTACAATATATGATCCTTCAGATAAAGTTTTATTAAATCGGAATGTCTTATACCCATAATCAAAAAGATAAAAACCATGAATTGATGAATTTTGCAAAATTTTTCCTTGTGAATCTCTTAAATTACAGATTATTTCATCAGTGGAAAAATTTCGCTCAATACCACTATCAAAATACAATTGAAATTCTGACATCAAACCTGAATTTTCTACAAAAAAGCTCTGGCCTTGGCCTCTGGATATATTTAAACAATCTCTTCCCGACGAATATCGTGGATCGGAATATATCGTATATGCTGAAGTTGCAGTTACCAAGATAGTGATTAAACATATCAAGATGAGGATTATCAAGGACAGATGGAATTTTTTCAACATGGTTTTAAATCAGAATTTTATTTATATTGCTCATTTCATCAAATAATTTTCTGGCACTCCGCTATTTTGTATGGGCAATACAATATCTATGATGCCGATGAAATATATCCTCAGAGGGACGTATTGAAGATATATGTTTCTGTGATTAGTTTAATTTTCAAGATTTCATCATCAAAATGTATCTTCAATGGGATATCTTAATCCAATCTTCCCACATAAAATTACAAAGAGCCGAACATATTATTCGCCTGCCCCACCATATCGGCCTCCACCAGTTCGTGCCTAGTGTCACGTCAACATCAAAGTGTCGGATTATAAGGCGTATTGATAGCGTATTTGGATACATTATAGGTTTGACTTGACACTAGTCCTGCCAGCCTCGGCAATTATCCCATTTATCTGTGCCCTCATCTTGATATTCAACAGCACTTCATCAATGCTCCCGCACTCACTGAGCAGGGGCCAGAGGCAGAGGCTGGCGGTTGCTTCCATATTGTCCATGGAACCTGATATTATCGTGCTGGATGAACCTACTACCGGGCAGGACCGTGGGCATCTGAACAAGTTCCTGGCCCGGATGAAATGTTGAACGAAGCTGGAAAAACGATAATCCTGATAAGCCATGACATGGGTATGGTGGCAGAATATGCCAGCAGGACCATTGTGATGAAAGAGGAGAGGATATTGATGGATGCCAATACCAGGGAGGTGTTTTCCAGGACTGATATTCTTAAGGGGGCGTCCATTGAGCCGCATCTGCTGGCCAGGGCGTGTAATGATGTGCGAAAGGGAGGGGCGGGATGTTCCTGTGCTGCTGACTGTGGGGGAGCTGAAGCGGTATGTGGGGTAGGAGGAGATTGGGTTCCACATCTGGGTTATATATGGTTAATTAAATACCTGGATTCCCGGTAATTTTTAGTTACTTTTTCCACTGTGCCTTTTTTAGGTTATAAGTAGGATGCACAAAATTCCCCACTCTGTCAGCCTCAACCAGTTCAGGCCTGGTCCTGCCAGCCTCGGCAATTGTAAATGAAAAAATTCTGCCAATATATTTCTAAAAACAAGATTTGTGTTAATTACAACTAACACATTTTTCAATATTGTGTTAACCACAACCATTATATTTATCAAAAACAAATTAACATCTCATGGACATCCCCTCCTTGATGGTACAGTTCAATGAATGGTGGAAGACCGGACATGTCAGGAAAGAATATGCAAAAGAGACGCGCAGACCCCTTTTTAATGATATCGAGAAATACCTGCCCGACAGGCAGATAATAGGTATAACAGGGCTGAGGCGGACCGGAAAAACCACACTGATGTACCAGTTTATCGAGCACCTGATAAACAGTGGTGTGGATCCTAAGAACATACTCTACTTTTCCTTCGATGAGGTGCTGGCTACACAAAGCGATATCATTGACGAAGTGCTTGAGAATTACCAAAAAGTCACTACCAGCCTGAGTAGTGAGCAGATATACATATTCATAGACGAAGTACAATATGTCAAAAATTGGGAGGCAGTTGTAAAGAGATATTATGACCTGTACCCAAAAATAAAGTTCTTTGTCTCAGGTTCGGCAAGCCTGCAGATCAAAAAAGCCAAAGAGAGCCTTGCAGGCAGGCTCTATGAATTTGTACTGACACCTCTTACCTTCAGGGATTTTCTTCAGATGAAGGGAATACAGTTACCTGGTGTTATGGATGAGTTTGATTTCAAAACATTTGAAACAACACAAGCAGATCTATTCCTGTATAAAGATGACATTAAGACACTACTGAATGAATATATGATAAAAGGTGGTTTCCCTGAGATCCTTGATGAAAAATCCATTGAAAAGATCCACAAATATCTCAGGACCAACACTGACAGGATAATATTCCAGGATATTTCCAAAATGTTCGACATCAGGGAACCTGCACTCTTGATGGAACTCCTGAAGATCACCGCACATCAGTGTGGACATGTTATCGATTACCAGGAACTTGCCAGGGCCATGAAGGTGAGCAGACAGACTATATCTAATTACATATTGTATTTGCAGGAATCATTCCTTATAAGAAAGCTGACAAATTACACAGGAAGCTATCTGGCTGGTACAAGAAAAGCAAAGAAATTCTACTTGCAGGACCATGCACTGATGAATGCACTGACCAGGCACACCGAGGAGATTTTTTCTGCAGATTATGCGGGCCTGGTTATTGAAAATATTTGTGTTAACCACTTAAATGCCAGTTATTTTTGGCGGAGACAATATGAAGTAGACATTATCATAAAAGACCAGACAATTGTTCCGGTGGAGATTAAATACCGTAACAACCCGACTGATATCAAAGGACTCATAAAATTCATGAATAAGTTCAATAGCAAGTACAGTGTGGTAATTACAAAAGACACATTGGAACTGAAACATGGCGACGTTGATATACTTTTTATTCCAGCCTGGCTGTTTTTGACTGTATATATTTTATAAATATGTACCCAAGTAACTGCGACTGAAGGGAGCAGTTTCTTAATTTAGTTCACAAATAATTGAACATAATATCAACTCGAATGGAGAATGGATTTACACATCCTTGGATAAAATCCCCACATACCACCCACACCACCGGCCATACACCTCACCCAAATCCACGCGCCAATCCCCGTCATGCAGTTCATTCATCAGCAGCCGGAACGTATTATTCGCCTGCCCCACCATATCGGCCTCCACCCATTCGGGCCTGCTCCTGCCAGCCCCGGCAATTATCACTTTTATCTGTGCCCTCAGCTTGATATTCAGGAGCACCTCGTCAATGTTCCCGCACTCACTGAGCCGGGGCCAGAGGCAGGGGCTGGCGGTTGCTTCCATATTGTCCATGGAACCTGGTATTATCGTGCTGGATGAAACCATCACCGGGCAGGACCGGGGACACCTGAACAAGTTCCTGGCCCGGATGACGATTTTGAACGAGGCTGGAAAAACGATAATCCTGATAAGCCATGATATGGGTGTGGTGGCAGAATATACGAGCAGAACCATTGTGATGAAGGACGGGAGGATATTGATGGATGCCGGTACCAGAGAGGTGTTTTCCATGCCTGATATTCTTGAGTAGGCGTCCATCGAGCCGCATCTGCTGGCCCGGACATGTAATGACGTGCGAAAGGGGGGGCGGGATGTTCCGGTGTTGCTGACTGTGGGGGAGCTGGAGCGGTACGTGGGGTAAGAAGGGGGATTTGTTTTATGGCTTCGATGGGGGGGTGCGAACGGTGCGAAGATTGGGTTTTTGTCAATATTGATGTTGTTTTGGCTGAGTACAATATTAAAAGTCTACGACTCTGGATTTCGCTTTGCTCAAATTCGTGGTATCCAAAGGGTGGATATTTATATTCATCAAAAATAGGCACAAAAAATCTTGAAAAATCATTAATTAGACTATTGGTTATTCTTCTTGCATGTAATCAGTTACTATCATAATTATTTTTTTGATTGTATCATTACAGTTTTTATAATTTAATCTATCAATTATTTCATAACCTTCTTTTCTAATTATATCACTAATTAATGCATGTATAAATGATTGTGTTGCAGAATCAACTTTGTTAAAATCTAGAATAACTACTTGATGGTTTTTCAGGGCTGGAATTATTTCTTTTATTCTTAATTCTCTAGCAACGTCCTTATTTTCAGCAAAGTTGCCTGTTTGGGGGAATAGTTCTATTTCTTTCATATGAATCTTGGTTTTTTAAATCTCTTTTTCTTTTGTTCATTTCTACTTTTCCTATACGTTTTTTTAATTAAATCAAGAAGTTGATCGAAAGCTTGGTGTTTGTCTAGACAAATATCAATTCCAACTGCCGTACCTTGCCAATATGGTAGATTTTCTTTTTTCGAACATTTGTCATTGAAAGGATCTGAATATAAAATTATGTTCTTATTTTTTGCTGGTGTTCGTAATAATTTATACATTGCATCACCACTATACATTACAAAAAAATCCCTGTTTACTTTTGCTATGGATTTTATGAAAAATAAACCTGCACCAGCATTAAATTCAGTTCCACCAATATTTGTAGTAGTTCCTGTAATTCCAGGAGTTAAAGCCATCTTAATTGCGTCAATATCTGATTCAGCATAATAGGATTTACTAATTGCTTCTGTAATTCCTATTCCATTGTCTACTACACCAATCCTTATAGTGTTACTTTTTTTATAATATTGTGCTGATATAATTGCACCTGAATTCGATTTTGAGTGTTCAAAAACATTTCGCACTAATTCACTTATTACATATTTAATTGGATTAACTTGCTCAGGTTCCTGGTGCAGTAAAGGAATCATATCCTTAATGAAATTATTTAATTCATCCGAATTTTTAACAATAGTAATGGGTATAAAACGTCCTGATGGATCAAGTTCAATTATATTTATGCCGGAATCATACCCGAGTATTTTGAATAAACCAATCCTTTCAAAATAATTTTTTGATTTTGTTTCTAAAGTCTGGATTTTTAGATTCGATTTGTTATTTGTTGATAACCACAGTGCAGAAATCATGCATAACACAATAGGGTGAACTGAAACCCATTTTTCGTTAAAAGTGATTTCAAGAGATGAACTATCATCAATGTCAATCGATTTAAAAAAAGGATCGATATTTCCTAGAAATGCACTATTTGGCAAATGGATTTTCATATTTGCTTTTCAATTGTTTTTAGTATATATATAGTTAATTATTTACCTGGATTCCCGGTAATTTTTAGTAACTATTTATGCAGTGTATTTTAGTAAATATATATGGTTTATGAGATACCTGGATTCCCGGTAATTTTTAGTAACTATTTATGCAGTGCATTTTAGTAAATATATATATGGTTTATAAGATACCTGGATTCCCGGTAATTTTTAGTAACTATTTATGCAGTGCATTTTAGTAAATATATATATGGTTTACCAGATACCTGGATTCCCGGTAATTTTTAGTAACTATTTATGCAGTGCATCTTAGTAAATATATATATATGGTTTACCAGATACCTGGATTCCCGGTAATTTTTAGTTACTTTTTCCACAGTGCCTTTTTTAGGATATAAGTAGGATGCACAAAATTCCCCACCCCGCTGTCACCAGTATACTGTAGGCAAATATCTCTGGCCTGTATATAGCGATTTTTGGATATTTGTCGGTCATATTCAATTGAATTCTGCGTTGAAATACTTTTCAACAAAATCCAATCCATTTCCGGCATGAAAAATCCCGTCATCATTCTGTTTTAGTGAAATTTACTATAACTTAAATAATCACCGTTGCAAAACGATCCCCTCATACCACCCACACCACCGGCCATACACCTCACCCAAATCCACGCCCCATCCCCATCCTGCAGTTCATTCATCAGCAGCCAGAACATATTATTCGCCTGCCCCACCATATCGGCCTGCACCAGTTCGGGCCTCATCCTGCCAGCCTCGGCAATTATCCCTTTTATCTGTGCCCTCATCTTGATATTCAGCAGCACCTCGTCAATGCTCCTGCACCTACTGAGCCGGGGCCAAAAGCAGAGGCTGGCGGTTGCTTCCATATTGTCCATGGAACCAGATATTATCGTGCTGGATGAACCCACCACCGGGCAGGACAGGGGACACCTGAACAAGTTCCTGGCCAGAATGAAGATGTTGAACGAGGCTGGAAAAATGATAAGCCTGATAAGCCACGGCATGGGTGTGGTGGCAGAATATGCGAGCAGGACCATTGTGATGAAAGACGGGGGGGATATTGATGGATGCCGGTACCAGAGAGGTTTTTTCCAGGCCTGATATTCTTGAGGAGGCGTCCATTGAGCCGCATCTGCTGGCCCGGGCGTGTAATTATGTGCGAGGGGCGGGGGGAGATATTCCTGTGCTGCTGACTGTGGGGGAGCTGGAGCGGTATGTGGGGTAGGGGCGAGTGGGTCCCACATCTGGGTAGAATGAAGCTCCCATCTTGATATTTTGCAGCCCCTCGTCAATGCTCCCGCACTCACTGAGCCGGGGCCAGAGGCAGAGGCTGGCGGTTGCTTCGATATTGTCCATGGAATCTGGTATTATCGTGCTGGACGAACCCACTACCGGGCAGGACCGGGGACACCTGAACAAGTTCCTTGCCCGGATGAAGATGTTGAATGAGGCTGGAAAAACGATAATCCTGATAAGCCATGACATGGGTGTGGTGGCAGAATATGCGAGCAGGACCATCGTGATGAAAGACGGGGGGATATTGATGGATGCCGGTACCAGAGAGGTGTTTTCCAGGCCTGATATTCTTGGCGAGGCGTCCATCGAGCCGCATCTGCTGGCCAGGGCGTGTAATTATGTGCGAGGGGAGATATTCCGGTGATGCTGACTGTGGAGGAACTGAAGCGGTTTGTGGGGTAGGGGCGGGTTCGGCCCCACATCTGGGTAGATTGAAAATAAAGAAATAGTAGTAAATCAATTATTGCAACATGGTAAAATTAAAAATATTCACAGCTGTTTTACATAAGGAAGAGGATATGTATGTAGCAGAATGCCCTGAAGTTGGGACTTTTAGCCAAGGAAGGACCGTAGAAGAAGCTGTAGATAATCTTAAGGAAGCCACTGAATTGTATCTAGAAGAGTTTCCGGTTGAGAATGAAGTTAAATCTATTATAACTACATTTGAGGTTGCTCCTATTGCCGAAGCTTAGGAAAGTATCTGGGAAAGCAGCTGTTAAAATTCTATGCAATAAATTTGGATTTGAAATTAGAGGTAAATCTGGTAGTCATGTACGACTTTTAAAAGTGACTCCAGAAGGTAAAGTTGGCACTGTAATACCTATGCACGATGAAATTAAAATCGGCACATTAAAAGGACTATTAAAATTAGCAGAAGTGGATCCTGATGAGTTTAGTAAATATATTTAATATTTTCACTGTATATATTTTATAAATATGTATTCACGTAACTGCGACCGAAGGGAGCAGTTTCTTAATTTATTTCACAAATAATTGAACATCATATCAACTCGAATAAAGAGTGGATTTACAGATCCCTAAATAAAATTCCTTCATACCACCCACACCACCGGCCATACACCTCACCCAAATCCACGCCCCCACCCCCATCCTGCAGTTCATTCATCAGCAACCAGAACATATTATTGGCCTGCCCCACCACATCGGCCTCCACCAGTTCGGGCCTGGTCCTGCCAGTCTCGGCAATTATCCCTTTTACCTGTGCCCTCATCATGATATTCAGCAGCACCTCGTCAATGCTAACGCCCCACCTCTGCGTAATCCTGCCAATCAATTCTGACTGCCCCATATCCAGCAGGTCAGTAGGCTCGATCCCGTCATTACTCGCATCGAACGTCACCAGGTCATTGAGGTTGAGGGTGTCATGATCGGGGTTATTCACAAAGATCAAATTACATCAGATCACTCGGAAGGCCTGCGCTATCTGGCAAAAGAGATGGATGTGGATGTTTTAATCTTCGGGCATTTCCACCATCCGATCATCGAGAAATTCGAGGTGCTTCTGCTCTCCCCTTGCAGTGTCATTATGCCTGGAATTGCTGAACCCGGCGCTATAGAGCTTGATATATTTGAGGTTAGGATCAGGTGGAAGGTGATCGATGTGATGGGAATGTGTGTGGTTATTTTGAGTATGGGGTGAAGTGAGTTCAAAACTCCTTATTTTTTATCCTTCCAATTCCACCATTTCAGTTTTTCCGGATCAGGATTTTTGTTTTCGGCAAAGTCAAACGTTGCGTCGGCACACCCAACCGCAGCAGAGCTGCGGGGTATAATTAATAATATAAACTGTGTCAGTTACTTAGAATAACAGGGGAAGATCAAATGCAACAGGTAATCGAACTCATTCGATATGCAACACTGGCACCGTCCGGGCACAACACTCAACCGTGGAAATTTTCGATCAAGAAAGATTGCATCAGAATCTTTCCAGATTTCACCCGAAGCCTGCCAGTGGTTGATCCGGACAAACGTGAATTGTATATCAGCCTCGGCTGTGCACTGGAAAACCTCGTGATCGCCGCTAAATATGCAGGTTATGATCCGAAAGTTGAATATTTTCCAGCAGGTGAACCTGACGAATGTCTTTTAGTCACGCTGAAGCATAGCAATGTAACCGGAGAAAACAATCTATTCCAGGCGATTCCCAAACGGCATACCAATCGGCGTGAATATAATAAACAGCAGATCCCCACAGCAGACCTGAAGAAGATCGAATCAGTACCAACAGAAAACGGAGTTACTTGTCTGGTGCTGACTGAAACAAGTGCCATTGATCAGATCATTGATCTTGTCAGGGAAGGCAACAGGATACAGATGAATGACAATGCCTTCATGGATGAAATCGTTTCATGGATCCGTTTCAGTGATTCGGAGGCGGAGAAGCATCTTGATGGCCTGACATCACGAGCCATGGGAAGTCCTTCTGTACCGGGCTGGCTTGGACGAATGTTTATGAGGATTTTCGTAAGTGCTAAAAGCCAGTCAAAAACAGATGAGAAGAACATACGAAGTTCCTCTGCACTGATGGTTATTATCTCAGAAATGAATGATAAAAGATCATGGGTCGATGTAGGACGAAGCTTTGAACGAATTGCATTGACCTTAACTACATTGAACATCGAGAACGCGCATCTCAACCAGCCATGTGAAGTGCCGCAGCTTAAAACGCAGTTACAACAACATATTGCACTTGGCAGTGCTCATCCGCAACTGTTATTGCGACTTGGTTATGCTGAGCCGCTTTCATGCTCGCCGAGGCGACCGCATCAACATGTTTTGACCTGAAAAGTTCTGCGTAAGTACATCCTAACAAATAAAGGGTGAAAAAATGAATACGTACTCCCCGAAAATATGTGTGATCATAGGGGTTGTTGCATTTGCCTCAATCACAACTTTGATAATGGGGGATAAAATGATGAAATCAGAATTTGACAAAGATATTGAAAAACTGTTTGCAGATTCAGAAAACATTTCCGGCAATGTTTACACTTCAAATCAGATCAAAGACCTCCCAATACCGGTTCAGAGGTATTTCAATTATACATTAAAGGAAAATCAGCCATACGTGAGTTATGCCATATTACAGCATAGTGGAGATTTTAAAGCAAGCAAAAATTGGGCATCTATTGAAGGAGAAGAGTATTTTACAATGCAAAAGCCAGGATTTGTCTGGTTGGGTAAAGTCCCGTTTTTTTCGGCAAAAGATGTCTATATCGATGGCACGGGAAATCTTAAAGTCAAATTATTATCCCTCATAAAAATTGTTGATGCAAAGGGAAGTGAAACTGATCAGGGTGAACTTCTCAGATGGTTAGGTGAAGCCCCTTTGTTTCCTACAGCACTATTACCCTCAGATAATTTACAATGGGAACCAATAGATAATGATTCTGCGAAAGTGATCTTTACTGATAAAAACCAGACAACTGAAGGTGTTTTCTGTTTTAATGAAGAAGGACAGATCACTCAATTCAAAACAAAAAGATACAAAGATAATACCCTGGAGAACTTTACAGGTTATTGTGGCGACTACAGAACTGTTGATGGCATGAAAGTACCTTTCTACTTAGAAGCTATCTGGAATCTTGAATCAGGTGATTTAAGTTATGCAAAATTCAAAATAGATAGAATTGAATACAACATTTCCTCTAAATTTTGATACCCTGGCTCTGGATTTACTCATCGCCAATTTGTTTTCACAATAGCAATTGTTACCTATAGCAAAAAGAGGAATACTCCCTCATATTCAAACCATCTATTGATGTTTTATTCCACACACAATTTACCAAACAAGGCATTTCATTTCAAAACACTTCGATTAATAGAAAAGTTTAATACTTATTATTGACATACAATGTTTTATACAGGTTGATAAAAAGCCCGACCTTACAAAAGGGATATGGTAACGAATAGTCAGAATACTAGATAGGAACAGGTTTGGAATCAATATATTGCGGATGAAAGTATTGGAAGTGATGTAATGTTATTAAAGATGTTAAAGAAAGATTTTCTAAGAAAAAAAATAATAACTATAGCAGTTTTTATCTTTATAATGCTCTCTGCAACACTTATTTCCAGTGGTTCAAATATGTTTATTGATTTAAGTAATTCAGTAGATTATTTATTTGAGCCTCTGGCAAAATGGATATAACAGCTTTGAAATGCCAATAAACACCTAGAAAGTGTCAGTTTTTCTAAAATTTCATTATATGGGTTTGGATTGAGGGTATTTCAGGCAATTTTTGATACAATATATGCACAAACTCAATAGAATTAATTCAACTGTATCGAAATGTATTTATGATAGGTGCTAATGAATACGTTACGATTATATCCTATTTTTTGTTATTTTTGGATTTTTAGCAATAATATGTACCTAAACAACTGTAATAGTTAGAATTTACTTAGAATTTCAATTGAAGGATTTGTAAATGAATTTTTTATAAATACACGCCTTAAATACCTCATAAATCAAAAAATAACGAATATACTCTGGAATGCCAGAGCCTCATTTGAAAAATCAAATGCACCGCATTTTGTCCAATATCATTCAGGAGAATTTAATCAGACTAGTATTGACGAATGGACTCAGGATAATGAACTTGTAAAAATTCAGCAAACGGCTGAATCGATAAATATTCACGAATTCAATGTTTATTTTAAGGATAATCCTACTCCTGAAGAAGCCGGTGTAATGGAAATGGGATTTGTAAAACAGAATAATCTTTTTGATTTCTTACTCGATTTACAAAGTCAGGTAATTCATGTTTCAAAGGGTGAAATAGCTGTTCCTATCTACTACATGCAAAAAGAAAACCTGAAAATTGGTGATACACTTAGAATCAAAAATGACAAAGCTCAACTGGAATTTACAGTGGTTAGTTTTATTCGGGATGTACAGATGAATCCATCCATAGTAAGTTCAAAACGTTTTGTTGTAAGTGATACGGATTTTGAAAATCTTAAAGAGAATTTTGGGGTAATAGAATATCAGATTGGATTTCAATTACATGATCCAGGCAAAATAAGTGAGTTCACCAACTCCTATAGATTATCCGGCCTGCCTCAAAAAGGTCCGACCATTGACTATAAATTACTTAAAACTCTTAATGCTTTGACTGACGGTCTTATTGCTGCTGTAATTATGTTTATCAGTTTTTTACTCAATATTGTAGCACTCCTCTGTCTGAGGTTTACCATCCTGGCAACCATTGAAGAGGATTATAAGGAAATTGGGGTAATGAAAGCCATAGGGATTTTACCGCATGATATAAAAATATTATATATATTAAAGTATTTTGTTATGGCAGCAGGTGCTTGTGTATCTGGCTATATAATTTCATTGTTTTTGAATAAGATATTTTCTGCGAATATTATGCTTTATATAGGTTCTGCGCCAAAGAGTATTGTACAGTTAATAATTCCATTTTTGGCAACGGCTCTTATTTTCTTTATTGTCCTGTTTTTCTGCATGTTAACACTGAGAAGATTTAACAGAATTACAGCAGTAGAAGCTCTCCGATTGGGGAACACAGGTGAATCATATACAAGAAATAGTTTTCTCCCCCTTTATAAAAACAAATTATTTAACGTTAATATCTTTATAGGGCTAAGGGATGTTCTTCTGCGATTCAAATTATACACATTACTGTTCTTTGTGTTTTTCATCTGTACATTTATTATTATTGTTCCAATAAATTTTCTTAACACAATCGAGTCTCCCGAGTTTGTTACTTATATGGGTATGGGAGACAGTGAGATTCTTATTGATTTACGGTATACAGAAAATATCATCGAACGATTTGAGAATATGGTTACTTATATAGAAAAAGATCCGGATGTAGAGAAATTTTCAACATTAATAATATGTAAGTTCAACATAATAAATAAAGATGGATATGAAGAAAGTCTTATTGTCGGAACAGGAGATTCTACTGTTTTCCCATTGGAATATCTGGAAGGCACTGCACCAGTAGGGGATAACGAGATAGCTCTTTCCTATCTGATAGCCGGAGAACTAGAAAAAAGCGTTGGTGAAAATATACAACTGGTAGTAGATGATCAGATAAAGATGATGCAGGTGAGTGGAATCTACCAGGATATTACTAATGGCGGTAAAACTGCAAAAGCAGCTATAGCACCAAATCATGAAACGGCATTGTGGTATATGGTCAATTTAGATGTTAAAACAAATACTGATGAAAAAATTGATGAATATGCAGAAGCATTTTATCCGGCAAAAGTAACTGATATAAATGGCTATCTGGATCAGACATTTGAAAATACAACCAGTCAGTTACAACTTCTGACACTACTGGCAGTGATAATTGCAGTTCTCGTTGCAATGCTGATCACATCACTGTTCTTAAAAATGCTGATTGCAAAAGATTCATCCCAAATAGTTATTATGAAAAGTCTTGGCTTTTCATTGAAAGATATCCAATTGCAGTATATAACAAGAGCATTAGTTGTATTAAATACAGGTATTATTCTCGGAACAGTTTTTTCAAATACTATCGGCCAGAGTATTATCAGTGCTATATTATCAATAGTAGGGGCACCAAAGATCGAGTTTATTATCAATCCTTATCATGCGTATATTCTATGCCCGCTCGGATTGATCATCATAGTAACCATAACAACATTGCTAAGTATTGTGTCTATGAAGAATTTCAATATGTCTGACATGAATGCAGAATAACGGGGGAATCATTATGAATAATATATTAGATACTAAAGATTTATGCAAAACATATGTGGTAAATAAAAAAGAACATAATGTACTTAACAATGTGAATCTACAGATAAAAGAAGGTGAGTTTATATCTGTTATGGGACCATCCGGTTCCGGCAAGTCAACATTACTTTATAATGTCAGCGGAATGGATAAAATGACTGCTGGCAGTGTCGTGTTTAAGGGTATTGAATTATCAACTTTATCAGAAAAAGAAATGTCCACATTACGACTGCACGAAATGGGATTTGTTTTTCAGCAGATAAATTTGTTAAAAAACCTCGATATAATTGATGATATTATTATATCGGCATATATGGCAAAAGACAGGAGCCGTAAAGAAATTAATCACTTCGCAATTGAATTGATGGAAAAAACAGGTATTGCCGAACTTGCAAACAATGATATAACACAGGCTTCAGGTGGTCAGCTTCAAAGAGTTGCAATTTGCAGATCGCTTATTAATAATCCAAAAATTATATTTGGAGATGAACCTACAGGCGCTTTAAATTCAAAATCTGCAAATGAAATAATGGACATGTTTAAAGTCATAAACGAGTCAGGAACGACTATTATGTTAGTAACCCATCTTCGTCACTATGAATTTAAACCGCCATCAGTAGACCGTACCATTTTTAAAATCTGTTCCACACATTCTTGACCCCGATCGATTTCAAGTATTTGTTCATTCCAAAATATTTGCAATTGAATGCATCCATAATGTTTTTTTGCGTATTCGTCATGGTCGTAATTTTCAATTTCACCTTTCTCCAATGATTTGTTCTATATGTTATAACAATTATATAATGTTCACGGTTTGGAATTCTGTTCTACATCTGGAAAAGTTAAGGAAGTATTATTTTGGTGAAAATCGAGAGGAGTGGACGTTAGAAAAGATTATTTATGGATGAAAACTGTGAATTCTGGTGTGATACTGGAGAACATGGGTTAGTAACGCATGATGCTAAAGTGGCATCAAAAACAGAACGGGTTCTCTTTATGATTGATGGCAAAATAGAGGGTGAGTACAATCTTGGAAAATTAAAGAAAGAAAATAAAGATGGCACGCAGAGAGAACAAAAACTTTCAGAGTGGCTATTTAAAATGGATCGGTAAAAACTTTACCGGCGATTAATGTTTATTATTAGAAAAGAGATGTTAAAAATAAATATTGATCCTAAATCCAAAAATTTGTCTTCCAGATTCCATCAAATTTGGTTTGGAGAATTCATCTCAATGATTGGTAGTGGTCTCACTATCTTTGCCTTAGGAGTATATGTTTATCAACAGACTCATACGGCTTCAAGTTATACGCTTATACTTCTTTGTGTTTTCATTCCACCATTTCTTCTAAAACCTTTTGGTGGTATTTTAGCGGATCGTTATGACCGACGTTTAATGATGCTGATTGGAGACTTGGGAGCAACACTTGGTTTGTTATTTATATTATTTATGATGTTGAAGGGCGATATACAACTATGGCAAATTTATTTAGGAATTGCAACCAGTTCAACTTTTTCCGCGTTTCAAGAGCCGGCTTTCAAAGCTTTAGTTACTGATTTCCTTCCAGAGGATCAATATGCTAAAGCCAGTGGATTAATGCAACTAGCCAGCTCAGCTCAATATTTAATATCACCTTTTTTAGCAGGGATTTTACTAACGATAATTGATATTGAATTTATTTTTATGATTGATATCTCTACCTTTTTGATTGCTAGTGTTATTATTATTTGGATAAGAAAAACTTTAGGAACAAACAAAACAGAGCAGCCAAAACAAGACTTTATTGCCGATTTCAAAGAAGGTATTTATGAATTTTCTAAGAACAAAGGTGTCGTTTGGTTAGTTGGTATCATAATGATCGTTTTATTTTTTGTAGGGGTATTGCAATCACTCTTTATTCCTATGCTTCTTTCGTTAACCAGTCCAAAAACTACGGGGATTACACTATCTATCTGCGCATCAGGTATGTTGATTGGAAGTTTATTTATCGGTTTGTTTGGCTGTAAAAGTAAACACGTGAAAGTATTATCCATTTCGTTATTCCTGGCTGGTCTGTTTTTTGCGAATATCGGACTCTCAACAAGCATTATCTTTATCACAATGGCGGGTTTCATGTTCTTCGCTGTCTTACCTTTTGTAAATACACCAATCGAAGTTTTGATTCGAAGAAATATTGATAACAGGAAACAAGGACGTGTTTGGTCAATTATTTCGACAATTACTTATCTTGGTTCTATTGTGGCTTTTATTGTAGCTGGTTTCCTGGCAGATAAGGTTTTTAATCCTCTCCTGGAAGTAAATGGACAATTGGCAGGAACCGTTGGTACCATTATTGGGGTAGGAGAAGGGAGAGGAATTGGTTTAATACTAATAGTTTCTGGAATTATAATTTCATTTATCAGTATGTTAATTTTTAGAAATAAGCTTATAAAAAATTTAGACATATATTAATTCTGCTCCCATCCATTATTCTACTCCGCTGCCGGCCCGGATAGCTTCTCACTTAAAGCAAAACACATTTTACCAACCCAGTCCACAAATCGACAGGTTTAAGTAATTATAAGTTCATACTTACATTTGACAATACATTGTCAAATGTAATAAATAATTGGAGGTTTGGAATTATGAAAACTCAAATATTCAACAATAATAGTAAATCTGAAATATCTCCCAATAAGCATTTCACTGACTCTAAAGGAAATAAGATTTCAATAGGCGACCGTGTAAGAGTATTATGGGGATTTGATAATAGAATTCACGTCGGAGAAATTATTGACTTCCAGGATAGAACCATCCGAATTGATACAATTAATCGCAGAATAAATACAATAGATCATAATAAAATTACCAAAGTTATGTGAAATCAAAAACGTAAAAGAAGAATGATATATCAAATCTCTCATTTTTTTTATTTTATAAACATAAAGATCAATCAAGAGACATATACTTTTTTGTTAATGGATCAAGAGCTATTTTCTCCCCTTTAAGGTTCGCATCATATCCAGGATGACCATATTTTCTTGTTGTCGCATCAAGCACAACACAGCTCTGGTTATTTATTCATAAACCTGAACAGTTTTCAATTTCCCCCCTAGAACTTATAATCGCCTTCACTTTGCCCTGGTGCCCTCCCGATCTGCCCGGCCGCCTTTGTGGTGTGTGGGCTGTCAGGCGCTTTTGTGGTGCCTCGTGGATGCATGGGGAGCAGTGCCCGGAACTTATCAGCTTAATTCTGTTGTTTGTGGTTGAAAATTGGGGTATTCACTGGGCCGTACTACCAGTAACCCCTCTATCAGCGCATAGAATAACTTCAATTCTGTTGGATGTTGGGTCCGTATAAATAAGAGCATTTAATCTTTAAACCCGTCGATTAATAGAAAGATATAAATAGCAATTGTTACGTTCTAATTAATGAGTACAAATCTATACAGATTTGAAGAAATTTACATGTGGATGTTTTGTTGGTGAGTTATATGCAAGATAAGAAAGGAAATAAAATACAGATCGGAGACCGGGTTAAAGTCCTGTGGGCAGTTGATAACAGGGAATACGAAGGTAAAGTGGTCAACATTAAGGAGAACATCGCATTATTATCGGCCAAGGACTTTTTTGTGTACGTCCATAGTCCAGAACGATTATTGAAGATTGCTCTTCAATAAAAATAATTAAGGGGTAATGCCAAAAAGGGAGTGCAAAATGATGGAAATCGGGTTCAAGCTGCCAAATAGAGCTAACAGGGCACAATTGTTATTAACAATTGGAACCGGCATATTTGCTGCCGGTGCATTGGGTTTTATAGCCGGATACCTGTCACAGGGGCAGACCTCGATCTTGGGTGCCTTATCTCTTATTCTTACAGGTGTGGGTTCAAGTATGAAGAGGGTGAAGTATTCGGGCGCGCCGGACCCTACGAAATAATCGCCTGCATGCTTGTTCAAACTCATAAATAAACTGAAATTTCATATCAATGGTGCATAAACTTGACTATTAATAGAAAAGATTAAATACTACTATATTGTATTTGATGATTAAGGTTTGTCACAGTAGAATAGCCTGATAGTAATATTGTACAGGAGGATCAA
>Ga0255401_1067_pt1 | contig 16303 bp, 10 predicted proteins | sample ANMaggSSYBR01F13_FD_182110 | JGI IMG/M metagenome (GOLD analysis project Ga0255401, IMG submission 182110) | Sediment cell enrichment communities from methane seep in Santa Monica Basin, California, United Staets - ANME aggregate JGI... | ecosystem: Environmental > Aquatic > Marine > Cold seeps >...
TGCCGGCCTTTGTCTGTCTCAAACCCATTATGAAGTGGACATAGAACACTTTTTCATCAAACTTTTTGAGATAGCAAACACTGATATGCAGAAGATACTCAGGCACTTTGAAATCAATGAGGCCCGTTTGGTATCTGATCTCACACGTACCATGGAGGGATTTAAAACAGGCAACGCCAGGACTCCTGCCCTCTCTCCCCGTATACCCAGCATGATTCAGGAAGCATGGCTGGTTGCCTCTGTTGATTTTCAGGCTCCGAGTATCCGCTCAGGACACATTCTTCTTGCCCTTATGAGCAACGATGAAATGGTTAGAATGTTATCTGGAAGCTCGGAAAGCTTTAAAAAGATCTCTGTGGAGACTTTAAGAAAGCATTTAACTGATCTGACTTCCGGGTCGGTTGAAGAGACTGGCGCCGCGCAGCCGGCGCCGGCTGAAGATGCAGCAGGGCGGCGGATGCCGGCCGGAAAGGCACAGGCCTTGGCTCAATATACGATCAACTTGACCGAAAGGGCCCGAAAGGGAGAGATAGACCCGGTTCTTGGGCGTGACTTTGAGATTAGACAGATGGTGGATATCCTGATACGGCGCAGGCAAAACAATCCCATACTGACCGGAGAAGCAGGTGTGGGCAAGACCGCAGTGGTGGAAGGATTTGCTCTCAGGATTGTAGAAGGAGATGTCCCGCCGCCGCTAAAAAACGTGGCTATCCATACACTCGACCTGGGGCTGCTTCAGGCTGGGGCAGGGATAAAGGGAGAATTCGAAAACCGGCTCAAATCCGTGATCGAGGAAGTCAAAGCCTCCCCCATTCCCATTATTCTTTTCATCGATGAAGCCCATACCCTCATAGGCGCAGGAGGCGCTGCGGGCTCTGGAGATGCGGCCAACATGCTCAAACCCGCGCTGGCCCGGGGTGAGCTGCGTACGATCGCGGCAACCACCTGGTCTGAATACAAAAAGTACTTTGAAAAAGACGCTGCCCTGGCCAGGCGGTTTCAGGTGGTCAAAATCGAAGAACCGGAAGAAGAAAAGGCCCTGATGATGATGCGGGCGATTGCCCCGTTTCTTGAGCATCATCACAATGTCATGATAACAGATGATGCCTTGTTTGATGCAGTCCACCTGTCCCATCGTTATCTCACAGGCAGACAGCTTCCTGATAAGTCCTTGAGTGTTCTGGACACGGCTTGCGCCAGGGTGGCCATAGGACTGAATACAAGTCCTTCTGCTATTGAAGAAGCTACCCGGGATATTGGCCGGATCGACAGGGAGATGAAGATTCTTCAAAGGGAAGAACTGATAGGCCATGAGCACGTGGAGCGGATCCAGTCTCTTGCCACAGAAAAGGAAGCAGCCCAGACCCGCCTCGATGATTTGACTCAAAAGTGGCAAAAGGAAATGGAAATCGCTAATCGTGTCATTGAGGTCCGTAAGGAGATACAAGAAATCCACGAAAAGGATCCTTCTGACAAACAAGCATTATCCGAAAAGCAGGATGTTCTGAAAGGACTGAAAAAGGAACTTGCTGAGGCGCAAGGAGGTTCACCACTGGTTCAGATTGTGGTGGATCCTGAGATTATATCTGAAGTAATCTCCGGATGGACCGGTATTCCCACGGGACGCATGCTGACCGATGAAATCGAAACCGTCCTTAACATGGCAAATTTATTAGCAGAAAGGATTATCGGACAGGATTATGCATTGGAGGCCGTAGCCCAGATGATCCAGACAGCCCACGCAGGTATTGAAGATCCATCAAAACCCACGGCAGTCTTTCTCTTTGTTGGACCGAGTGGCGTCGGAAAGACCGAAACAGCCCTGGTGCTTTCCGAGCTCCTGTACGGGGGTGAAGAAAACGTAATCACCATCAACATGTCGGAGTATCAGGAGGCGCACACGGTTTCAGGCCTGAAAGGATCCCCTCCGGGATATGTCGGCTACGGCGAGGGAGGGGTATTGACCGAAGCGGTCAGGAGAAGACCTTACAGCGTCGTCCTTCTGGATGAAGTAGAAAAAGCCCACCCTGATGTGATGGAACTCTTTTATCAGGTCTTTGACAAAGGCATGCTGGAAGACGGGGAAGGACGGCGAATAGATTTTAAAAACACCCTGATCATTCTTACATCCAATCTGGGCACGGATATGATCATGAAGGTCTGCGCTGATGAAGAGACCATGCCGGATGCACCGGCTCTCACAGAAATGTTGCGCCCAGAGCTATTAAAGCGCTTCAAACCAGCGTTTCTGGGTCGTTTGAAAGTAGTTCCATTTTTCCCAATTACCGATAAGAACATGCGCCTCATCGTCAAACTCAAGCTTGATCGTATTGCAAAGCGAATGCTGGAAAACAGAAATGTTACCTTTAAATATGATGAAAAATTAATAGAGTCAATCGGAAGCCGCTGCACCGAAGTCGATAGCGGCGCCAGAAACGTGGATCATATCTTAACCAACACCTTGCTGCCGGAGATGTCAAAGGAACTGCTTTCCAGGATGGCGACCGGGGAGCAGATCAAGGAGGTTAATGTGTCTTTGGGTGAAGCGGGATTTGTTTTTGAGGTGAATTGAGAACAGGCAATTGGTTGGGTTTCGTTTCCCAACCCAACCTACGAGCCTTGCTTTTGTCATTCAAAATCCTATATCCTCATTAATCAAAACGATCTTAATTCTTCCCCTGGGAAAAGATTTCTCGGTTATTGCCCAGGTATTACAGATACGATCAGGGCTTTTGCAGTCCTCGCAGCAGGAAGTCCTGGCACAAGGCGTCTTTTTGTCCAACCGCATGGTATTAACCGGAGCAGCATAATTTTTAATACGAAACATAGCTTCCTCTAAATCTGGAACAATTTTGTTACGGCCAACCAGGATGATAACGTGTTTTGGTCCGAAAGTAATACCTGCTACACGGTTCCCGTACATATCAAGGTTAACAAGACTGCCTGTTTCGGTGACTGCATTAGTCCCGGTAATAAAGAGGTCAACGAGAAGTGCTTTTCTTCGAAGTTTATTTTTTTCTTCATCAGAAAGATTTTTATCATAAACGTCTATAACTTCCATTTCCGGATTATTTTTGATATCATGATAAAGCCCGGTTTTAGTGAACGTTAAGGATCCTCCCCATGAAACACTCTTTGCACCTGTTTTGGGAAGAATTTCTTTCTGCACAATTGCTTTTGCCTCAGAGGAGTTATTTGCAAGAAAAACCTCAAAGTTATTTTCTTCCAAAGATTTCTTAAGATTTTCAAGGCGTATTTTCCAATAGTGTTCGATAGGTTTGTCCATGCGTCCCTCTTGTTTTCAGTAACTAGTCAGGTGTTTAGACTGAAGGCTATAGGCTGAAGGAAACAGATGATTCCTGAGCGTTATTCTCTATGTTTAGAACAAAATTTCCGGCCGCTTTAAGAAAATATTGGCTTCCGGGAGTCTTTTTCCTAAAAGTCTTCAGTCTTCAGCCTAATCACCTGAGTCAGCTCTTTACTGCTGCAATACTTCATCAAAACATATTGAAGGTTTCTTTCGCGGCAGTATAGAATTATTCATTAAAGCATCATGTAGATCCGCCTCTGAATCTTCATCAAGCCACCAGTACCAGTAAGCACTGCTCTCATTGCCGTATTTGGAAAGCACGGTATCAGGAATCCCAAACTTGTTCCAGTACAAAAGTCTGGTATAATCTATATTCCACAGCAGCACATATGGAAAAGTATTATATATTATTTTATCAATCTCACGGTATATTTCATTACGTTTTTTTATATCAAAAATTCTTTTTTGCTTTTCAATCAGCCCGTCAACCCTAGCGTTTTTAAAACCTGTAATATTATTTCCGCCTTTTCTATCAGCTTCCTTTGAAGACCACATGCTTTCAGGATCTTTAAAAATACCGGAACTCCAGGCAGCCCATGTCATCTGGAAATTATACTCATCCATATCTCTTGCCCAGGCAGCCCAGTCTTTTTTGTCAATAACAAGCTCCATTCCTGCATTCTTGAGATCTTCAGAGTAAATTGCCAAAAATTTTTCTGAAGAAGAATTTCTTGTTAAAAATTTAAAAGAAAATCTTTGTCCGTTTTTTTCAAGTAAACCATTAACCGGATTTACAACCCAGCCAGCCTGCCTGAGAAGATTTAGAGCTTCTTTTCTGTTCACCTCAACAAGCTCGTTAGTACACGGATTTTCTTTTGTATAAAGATCTTCAAAATAGGATTTGTGGAGAAAATACTGATCGTACATCAAAAGACTGTTCATTTTTCTCCTGTCAAGAAGAAGCGCCATGGCCTTGCGTACTCTTAAATCATCAAAAGGCGGCTTCCTCATATTCATTGCAAATCCCTGGAATCCAACAGGGCTATGATTATAAATTTTCTGCTTTACTATCCGGTTTTTTAAAAAATTATCTCCTTTTGTCTCATTTATCCATATCCTGGAAGTATATACAGGATAAATATCAATCATGCCTTTTTTAAACGCCTCAAATGCATTTTCTCTCTCAGTAAAAAACTTGAATCTAATAGTCTGAAAGTTGCCGACCCCACGAGACCTTTTGAATTTTCTGCGCCACCAGTTCTCACGTCTCTCTAAAGTTATAAAAACTCCTTCATTGATCTCTTCGAGTCTATATGGCCCTGAAACCACGGGGAATTCAAAATTAATCTTGTTAAAATCCTTCCCTTCAAACGCGTGTTTACATAAAATATGAAAACCGCTTACAGCGCCAAGGTTTTTCCAGTGAACATCTTTAGCTGTAAAACGTATAGTATATTTGTCTATTACAACTGGTGATTCAAAACGTTCCATATCTACTTTATGCGGTCCCGTAAGGTTGCTGGGGTCCATTATCGCATTATAGGTCCATTGGACATCATAAGCCGTTACAGGAAGGCCATCACTCCACCTTGCCTTTTTATCAATATAAAAGGTAAAAGTTTTTTTATCATCCGCTATCACCCATTTCTCCGCTATCCCCGGTTCATATTCCAACGTAATAGGATTAATGGATAATAATGTCTCATATAAAGCTCCAAAGATTTCTGCAGACAAAACATTGTTGTCGATGTAATAATTCAGGCTTTTCGGATACTGGCCTGCAAAAGTGGAAATCTCTCCTCCAGCCACAGCATTCAGGCTTGCTATAGGATCCGGTCTGTCAGTCCATCCCTTTTTTGGAAACATCTCATTTGCAAAGGCAGATGTAGCTGTAGCTGTCAAAAGTAGAATAACAAGTATTATTTTTTTCATCTTTGTTACCACCTTTAAAAATTGAATAGTGAGAATTGAAAATTGAATATTGAAGGAATTCTGTCAATTTTTAAAAAAACAGAGCGGAGCGATACCACCAATATTCAATCTTCACTATACAATCTTCAATTGCCTCCCTTACGCGCCTTTAAGAACATCTATCATAGTAAAAACCGTTCCCTTCACGCCGTCTTTGGCCTTTTTGTCCAGATATGCAATAGCATCAAGTGTTCCTTTTGCATAAACATCCCTGCCGTTGACATTGTGCGAAAAAACAAAGCGCACCGTATTGTCACTTGAAACAAGTGTATAAGTATGCCATCCGTGCCCTCCAAGATATTTTTCTGGAATACCCCATATATTCTTTTGTACTTCGGGATCACGTTCTTTTTTAATATCATCTTTAGAAAAAGGTGTTCCCAGCTCATTAAAATATCCGATCATGGCCTTGGCTGTTCCACTGGTATCTGCTTTTCCTTTCTGATGACTTTCCTTGATTTCAAGGGAATACCCTTTAAAAAGATCCGGAAATGTTTTTGCAGCATATTCCATCATTGCCTGAAATCCGACGATCTGCTTTGCCATATTTTGCGCTATTACTGCCGGAATAGATGATGAACAAACACTATCTTCAAGGAGTTTCCTGTCGCCCCCTGTTGTACCCATCACAAAGGGAAGATTGTGCTTGCAGTAAAACCCGGCGTTGCTGTTTACAGATGAAGGATGAGTATAGTCCACACTGATAAAACAACTTTCTTTTTCTTTTATCTCGGCAATTGCTTTTTCAGATTCTTGCGCATGAATAAGACTGATAACCGTAGAATCTAAAGTATATTCCGCTTCTGTAATTTCTGGTCCGGTAAGCGCATATGGTATAAGTTCAAACATACTATCGTTCATGACATGTTTTGCCACATTCACTGCCATATTGCCGGGAATTCCGTTTACCATTACTTTTATTCGCTCCATTTAACACCTCCAATAATTTTGAACTGTGCGGTTAGCTTTTAGCCATTAGCGATTAGCTTTTGGATAAAAACTGTTCAACAATGCTAACAGCTAACCGCTAATGGCTAACCGCACAGGTTGCATTATTTACAACTGTTTTTATGCCCGGAAATTCCGCATCTTCAAAAGCTGAAAGATTATATTTTAAAGTTTTTACTGCTGCCGGGATATATTGTTCAAAATAAGATTTACCACTCATGCGTATCAAATTACCAAATGCGCCAAGTATCTGCATATTTCTTGTCAGAGAACAATACCTGAAGCAATAGCGGAACTGCTCCTCATTAATCTGAAGAAATTTTGCAAACCCCTTAATGCAGTAATCAACCAGTTGAGCCCGCACTTGATAAGGCAAATCCACATATGGATCAATAAGCAGGGATGCAAGATCATACTGAACAGGGCCAATGCGTCCGCCCTGAAAATCTATAATATAAAACTTATTGTCTTTAAACATAATATTTCTGGATTGCAGGTCTCTATGCATAAATCCATTAACTGGGAATTTAAGTGTTTTCTCAGCAAGTAATTCAAATTCATCTTTAAAATCTTCAAAGGAATAATCCATGCCAAGATAACCTCTTAAAAATGCATCAACAAAGTATCGGCATTCCTTTTCAAGTATAAGCTCTTTGCTGTAATCTGGAGTTTGATATGTCCAGGATATATCAAAACCTTCTGCCCCTGAAGTTGACATCTTTATAAGAACATCAATAACTGTTTTATAATGTAAAGCAACTTTCTCCGGGTCATTAGTATTTAAGACCAGTTTCTGAAGTTTTACATCGCCCAGATCTTCCAGAAATACCAGACCTGAAAAATTATCGTAAAGATGTATTTTAGGTACAGGTATTTCCCGGTCATAAAGATGGCGGCCAATCGCTATAAATGAGTCCGCCTCGGATGTTGCGCTTTGGGCACTGATGCCGTGATCAACCATAATAAGTTTTCTTAATGGGACTTCATATACCTTGCCGGGCAAATACTCCTCTGCTATTACCCTGTACCATCGCCGGCCTGATCCATCCCCCTTGATTCTATCGCGCACTGTGTTTTTAAAAGTAAAATCAGGCCACGCCTGTTTGAATGCCTCGGGTGCTAATTTATCTATAACAGCTTCTCTGTAACTCTCAGGTGTTCCGATATCTTTCCAGTAATGTTTTTGTGCAATAAAAGCTTTCAGCCGCTGGCCTGAAAATATTAATTCTCTATATGCATCAATTATGCTGGAAAATAAACCATCCGGTATAAAATCCAAAATTTCCGGATCAAGAACCTGTATCCCTGTAAAAGCAAGCTTTCTTTCATAACCGATGTTCTCATTGTTCTCCTCATCATCAAAGCCACAAATAAAGTCTTCCCTGCGGATTAATACATTGTTGAATTCTTTGTAATCATGAAGAACAAGGGTAGCGGGATATTTATGATTAAAATGAAAATCATAAACATCTCGAAGGTCTATATCTGTAAGAATATCGCTGTTTACAACCATAAACGGCTGATCATCCCAGAAATCCGCAACATTCTTTATAGCTCCTCCCGTACCAAGGATTAAAGGTTCATAACGGGTAAAAACCGGGATGGAATATTTCCGGCCGGACAGGAAAGAATCTATCTTTTTATACAAGTGATGGGTATTAATAATTATGGCTTCGCAACCCGCATTTTGCAGGCTGCGAATAATGATATCCAGAAGAGGACGTCCTGCAACAGGGAATAAAGGTTTTGGTGTGTTTGCAGTAAAAGGGCGAAGCCGGCTACCAAGACCCGCGGCAAGTATCATTGCTTTCATCGCAGCACTTTAGATTGAATATTGAAGACCAAAGAAATTGTATATTGAATATTGGAAATTGTATATTGAAGGAATTCTGCCAATTTTAAAAAAAACAGAGCGGAGCGACTTCCTCAAATATTCAATATTCAATCGACAATATTCAATTTCTAAGACGGTAGATGACTCATGTATTTTTTTATAGTATCATCATAGAGTTTAATTTTATCATGATTATCTGAACTTTTTACTCCATGAGAAACAAAATAATTTATGGCATTCTGGAAATTGATTTTGGAAAGAGCTTCTTTTCTTTCAATTTCCTTTCTTTTATACATACGATTTCCCATTGACTGAACTTTTTTCAGGCGGTCTTTTGTATTAATAAATTCTTTTGGATAGCGCATGAAAAAATTTAATACAACAAAATATGATTCAAAATAGGGTTTAAGAAAACTGGAAAAAAATTTAAGCTTTCTATAACCTGCGGATGTGAGGTTGTAAGTATCAGGCAGAGTTGAATGAGGCATTAGAATGGCATCATCAATAAATATTTTGATGTTTTTACGAACAAAATAATCCGGTGTCTTATCAACATCATAAGAAAATTCATTTTTAAAAAATTCCTGAAGAAAGGTATAGCCTGAAACAATATCGGATGTTGAAAATTGAAAAGCGTCTTTTTCCAGGATCGCCAAAGCTGTAAAAGCCGCCGGGATAAAAAAGGAAATGCAATTATTCTTGTAATATTCTAAAACCGGTCTTTTGCTCTCATTAACTTTAAATATAACTTCAGAGGTTTGGCTTTTCTTATCTTTCTTTGGAATTTTTTCTATAAATTTTCTATGTGTGTAGTGTTCCAGAACTCTTTCGAAAGCTCTGGCCTGATCAAGCACAAGAGTATCAGCCATCTTGGCATTTTTTGAAAACAGGTAGGTCATATATATTTCCATTTTAGATATCAGATAATTATAACTAAAACTTTTTTTGGGGCAGTTAAGAATAGCGCTTGCAACAAGAGCATATGGAGTTACAAGTGAGACATTGTCTATTGCATTTATGATTCTATGTCCCAAATTACGGATAAAAACATTCTGCTCTTTTGCCGACATATCCTGAATTTTAGAACCATATTCTGATAAAATCTCCTTTAACGACATAGGTTCATGGAACTTGATATAAATTTTTCCATATCTTTTCTTTAGCAGTCTTCCTGCCTTTATTACTTGAAGGAGGGTCTCAGGCTCTTTTTGACCTCCTTCAATTTCATTTAAATAAGCACTTTCCTCCAGTACCCTGTCATATCCAATAAATATTGGTACAAATATCATATCCTCACAGGATTTGTTTTTATAAGCATTTAGAAGTATGGAGAGTAATCCAAGCTTTGGCATGATTAACTTGCCGGTTCGGCTTCTGCCCCCTTCTATGAACATTTCAATATTAAAACCTTCCTCAAGAAGCTTGTTTACATATTCCGCAAAAACTTTTGAATAAAGTACAGCCCCCCTGAAAGTTCTTCTTATGAAAAAAGCACCGCCGCATCTGAATAATGGCCCAAGGGGCCAGAAAGAAAGATTTTTTCCCGCAGCGATATGGGGACATGGCATATTATTATTATATAATATATACGATAAAATCAGATAATCTATATGGCTTTTATGGCAGGGGACCAGAATTAACGGACCTTTTTTAGACATGTTTTTTACTCTGTTAAGCACATCATTATTGACCGTTACACCTTCAAACATGGTGTTTACAACCCATTTAACAACAACTGTGGCCATTCTTATTACAGCTATATTATAGTTGGCGGCTATTTCGTCAAGATACATATCCGCCTCTTTATGTACTTTTTGGATTGGGATATTGCGCTTTTTTGAATGGTTGTACATGAATTTTTGAAGCCTGTTATTTGTCAGGACATTTTCTTTCAGTTCTTCTCTTGATTTAAGAATCGGCCCGACGATGCTTCTTCTATGTTGATTAATCTGAACTAAAAGATAGCGCCTTAATTGAAGTGACTGCTGCTCTAAGCTTTGATAACGGTTTTCAGTAAGCTCTAAAAATTCTTTAAGATTAACCGGCTCTGATATTTCCACAAAAATATTGCCCGGTTTTTTGAATAAAGTTACAATGCGTCTTATTTTTCCCGGCCTTTCTTCGGTGCCGAACAGAATATCAATTATACTCGGAGTAGACCGGTGCGGGTTTGTGCTGAAAAACATTAATTGAGGAACAATAAAAATCGGACGCTCTATTGATTTCTGAATTTCTATAAGATAGCGGATCGGATCTGCTTTTTCTTTTACAAATCTGCGATAGAAACCTTTTTTTTCAACCAGAAATAATAATCCCGAACGTCCCTTAATCAGCTCGTGTTTGATATATCCGCTTTTATAAGGATTGGGCGGCCAGGCTTTATTATAAAAAAAATAATCAAGATGTGCTAAAATAATCCTAAATACTCGTGATACCGGCTGCCAGATAAGTACTCTGTAATCCAGCCCTATTTCGGGAACAGGCAGCCCTTCCTGCCTATATCGTGTGTGATAAAATAAATATTTAAAATAACTTTTATGTTTGGTAGTATAAACAATTATACTTTCTTTTGGAATCTTCCGGATAACTGAGGTCTGCTCCTTATCAAGTTTTACTCCGGAAAAGAAGAGCTTCAAAATCCATGATGAAAAAAAGCCTATATTAACCGGAAGATAGCAAAGAAAGTGATTATATGTCCTTTTAAGAAAGTTGTCGATCCAACCCCTTAATTTCTGTGTTATTAATCTTGTCATAATATTAGTTGGTTGTTTGTGAAGTAATTTTATTATATTTTCAAAAATATTAAAATTATCAAATATAAGATTTGAATGCAATATTAAAAACTATAACCAGAAATTTGAAAACTCAAATATGAGATTAACCAGAGGCAGCGGGCATTTAAATTTAAGAACGTCTGAAACTCGCGCATAAGTGAGCCTAAAGAAAAAAGAGTATTAATATCAGTTAGAAAAATAGAACGTTATGGCTTGAGTTTATCCTTTTAACAAAAATATACAAAAAGTGCCTCTTTTTTCTTAATGCTCACTAATACGCTCAAACAGTCAGCCGTTTTAAATTTAAATGCCCGTCACCTCTAATTGTTAACAAGTTACTTTTGAGTTTTCAAATTTCTGATAACTCAAAAGGTAAACGCATCAGGCACAAAATTTTTAGCTTGCGTTACAGACTTTGTTGTGTTATTTCCAGAAAAACTTGATTTGCTTAATGCTATCATATGTATATAGATGATATTCTTTATAATTAGGGCTTATTGAATATAGTACGTGTAATTTACTATTAAAAAACTTCAATTTCAAAAGGAATCAATTTAAAGCTAAAGGAGGGTGAATTTTTATGAAAACTTTAATTGGCGGGGCCATCGGAGCTGTTCTGGGTCTTATTGGCATTTCAATATGGTGGCACGAGTTTTTGCAGCTTTTAGTCGGTGCTATCCCTGTAGTGCTTCTACTTGGAGGTGGATTGGCTCTTTATCTGGGCTTTGATGAACTGAAAGATACCTGGAAAAAAGATGAGACAGCCCCTGCTTCAACTGCTACAGGGGATGTAGAAAAATATAAAAAAGAAATCGATGAACTGAAAGGTGAAATTGAAAAATTAAAATCAGCCTAATCATAATCTGAATAACTTCAAATTGAGACCTTTGAAAAATGTTTCCCGCTATAAGCGGGATTAACTGCAGGAATACAGCTTAGCTTATAGCTGATGGCTTTTAAGCTCATAAGATAAAAAGGCTTAACAGCTAAGGAACGTGGTCGAATTAACTTCCTCAAGTAGGCGCACAGATTTGGGCAAAAGGGGGCGTTTTGCAAAGGTCTCAAATTAAGAGCCCTGCTTAAAATTAGGCAGGGCTCTATAGATTTATATCTTAGATTTTTTTATTGCTGATGTAGCAAGATAATCTGCTCTTTCGTTTCCATCAATATTCGCATGCCCTTTTACCTTGTAAAACTTCAACTTTCTGAATTTTAAAATAATTTTCTTTATTGATTCTATTAATTCCGTATTCTTCTTTGCTTTCCATCCAAGAGTAAGCACTCCGTAAGCATACGAACTATCTGTAAAAATTTTTACCGGAAGATCGGTTCTTTTTAATTCCAGCAAAGCTACTCGAATAGCCTCGAGCTCTGCAATATTGTTGGTTGCAACACCTATATATTTTGATATCTCCTTTTCATGACTTCCATAAAGCAACAAAATACCTATCCCTGAAGGGCCGGGGTTGCCGGAAGATGCCCCGTCTGTGTATATGCAGATCATATCCTGCTCTTCCGGAGGTTGTTTTTCTAATTTCAATGCCTTTTTTTTACTTGTTTTAGCTGGTTTTTTTTTATTAGAAACTTTTTTATTATCCTCCCGTGGATCAATGGGTTTAATGTTGTCTTTATTCACCCAGTACTCATAATCCTGCTCAAGCTGGTACTTGATTAACACTTTGCCGTTTTTAACAATAGGCTTTCCATTTTTGTCAGTATTCAGCCAGACCTTGTTTTTTCTAAACTTCATACGTTTCCAGCCTGTTTTTTCTTTTTCCAAAACAACGTCTCCACTAGTAGGGGCGATCCTTGTGATCGCCCTGATAATCCTTGTGATCGCCCTGATAATCCTTGTGATCGCCCTGATAATCCTTGTGATCGCCCTGATAATCCTTGTGATCGCCCTGATTAGGGCGATCACAAGATTCGCCCCTACGATCGGCCTGATTGGGCATTGTGATCGGCCTGATTGGGCATTGTGATCGGCCTGATTGGGCGTTGTGATCGCCCTGATTGGGCGAACACAAGATTCGCCCCTACTTAGGGTAAAGATGGAACATTTTGCTTATTTCAATAAACTCATTTAGATCATCTTGCCAGGATTCTGCTATTTCATCTATATTGTCATTTTTTTCTATGCGCCGCCGTATTTCCTTGTCTCCGATTATAAGGTCTATAGGAAGTCTTTTAGATTCATACTCATAAGGAGGCTGTTTCCACTCGAACTCACCTTTGTGATGGAAACAGACCGACTTGAGCAATTTAATGGAAGTAATATATGGATTAAATTTATTCGGATCAGTTATGTGAATTTGAAATCCTCTACATAGAGTTCCCTTCCACTTGTTTGACGTAGGCTCAAATACATTATATCTGAGTATTGCTCCCTCCAATTTGCTGCCCCCCATATCGAAAAGAACTTTTTCAGTATTAATAAAAGGAGCGCCAAAAACCTCAAAAGGCTGGGTTGTTCCCCGCCCCTCAGAAACATTTGTGCCTTCCCAAAGCACCTGGCCAGGATAAACCATTGCAGACATAGTGGTTGGAAGATTTGGTGATGGAGGAATCCAGGGAAGACCAGTATCATTAAAATACATATTCCTGTCCCAGCCTTTCATTTTTACAATTTCAAGATCACAACCCGTTCCATAGTAATTATTGAATAAAAGAGAAAGCTCACCCATTGTCATCCCATGACGCATAGGAATAGGAAAACGTCCTACAAATGACTTGCATTCCAATGACAGGCAGTTGCCTTCTACCGCAGACCCACCGACAGGATTAGGACGGTCAAGAACTACTACTTTTTTGCCGAATTTTTTTGCGGCTTCAAGACAGTAGGACATTGTATAAATGAAAGTATAAACACGGGTTCCGACATCCTGCAGGTCAATAACAAGCACATCAATGGGATCAAACATTTCTTTTAAGGGTATTCGGGTTTGGCTGTAAAGGCTGAAAACAGGAATCTTTAATACCGTATCAATCATATCTTCCGACTCAATCATGTTATCCTGTTTTTCAGCAAAAAAACCGTGCTGCGGTGAATATAATGCAGCAAGCTGACCGGGCATCTTTAAATTAATTAATTCGCTTGCATGGCGAAAATTCCAGTCAACTGAAGCTGAATTGCTTAATAACCCCAAACGGCTACCTAATATCCATTTGGGGGGGGACTCAATAAATCTTTCAAGACCTGTTTGAACATATATCATCTTATCTCTCAATATTGAAAATTGAATACTGAATATTGAATATTGAAGGTATTTTATTAATTTTATAACAAAAAGACAGAGCGAAGCGATTCCACAAATATTCAATTTTCAGTATTCAATTTTCAATTTCTTTGGTTTTCAATTTTTTTCAAGCCTGGCAACCGACTCTATGTGATATGTATGCGGAAACATATCAATCGGTTGCACTTCAAATACTTTGTAATTGTCTTTTATCATACCGAGATCCCTTGCCATTGTAGCTGGATTACAGGAAACATAGATAATTTTAGCTGGAGCCATATCAAGAATCTGTTTAACCACATTTTTATGCATCCCTGTCCTCGGGGGATCAATTATCATAACATCAGGCTTTTTTATATGCTCAAGACAATCCTTTATATCGCCAAGGATAAAACGACAATTTGAAATTCCATTATATAAACAATTAGCTTCCGCGTCCTGTACCGCACTTTTAGAAATTTCTATTCCTGTCAACTCCTTTGCTGAATCAGCAAGAAAAATAGCTATCGTGCCTGCTCCGCTGTAAAGGTCAACAACATACTCTTTCCCCGACAGCCCGGCGTATTCCTTGACTTTTTCGTACAATATCTCAGCACCCGATGTATTAGTCTGAAAAAAGGAATTTGCGGATATTTTAAACTCAAACAGAGCGATTTTTTCCTTTATAAATGGACTGCCGGCAAGAAGTATCTCGTACTCTCCAACAGCAATGCCTGCCTTGCGTGTATTTATATTGTTTATTACAGATACGATTTCCGGGTATTTGGCTGTTAACAAGTCGGATAACGGCTTGACAATCTTGCCGGATTCTTCCGCAGTTACTATATTTACCATCCACTGGTCATAAGCCGCAGAATGTCTCAGCATAACAAAACGCCAGAAGCCGATGTGGCTCCGAAGCCCATATACCGGAACATTTGACTCCTTGATATAGGTTCTAACATCATCGAGAATATTGTTTCCAAGCGCGGGTTGAAGCAGACATTTTTTGGTATCCAGCACCTTGTGAAAAGTTCCCGGCACATGAAGCCCAAGAGCAAAATTTAAATCCGTATTTTCCATGCCCATTTCATCAGGCATAAGCCATCTCCTGTCTGAGCAGGAAAACTCCATCTTGTTTCTGTATCCATAAATCAGCTTCGATGGAATGGTGGAATGAACGGGTACTCCCTTTATCATCCCAATATGCTCAAGTGAATCAATAACATGCTGCCGCTTGTAATCAAGCTGTTTTTCATATTTTAAAAATTGCCACTTGCATCCTCCGCACTGACCGCTGTATATACAGGGAGGGTTTATCCTGAATGGTGATTTATCAACCATCTCGACAACACGGGCAACAGCAAAGTTCTTCTTCTTTTTTATTATGCGGGCAATTACAATATCTAATGGAACGGTATGGTCAACAAAAACAGTGAACCCGTCTTTGTGCGCGATCCCTTTGCCGCCAAATGCCAGCCCGGAAATTTCAAGTTTAAGTTCTTGTCCTTTTTTAACAGTCACATATAATCCTTTAACCTAAATTGAGCGATTTTTTACTCGATCTGTACCAATCTCTTGCGCATCAAGGACTTGCGAAAAGTCTCGACATATCCATTGGTATGCCTACGCTTTTCGCAAACCTTGCTGCATCAAGACCTCGGCGCATTTCTTCGCAAAAAATCGCTCAACTTAGGTTTAACGCAATAGTTATGAAATTAAAAAATAAGTAGCCGGATGATTATACCTGAAACAAAAATAAATTCAATCTGCAAAAAAATCTCGTTCAAGTCCAATGGTTTTCTTATTAAAGGGACTCTGCACCTGCCTGAGTTAAAGTGCCCTCCAGTCGTAATCGGAGTCCACGGACTTTTCAGCGACAGCAGCTCTCCCAAACAAATAGAACTGGCAAAAAAATGTAATGCACTGAATATTGCATTTTTCAGATTCGACCATCGAGGATGCGGGGAGAGCGAAGGTGTATTTAGAGACGTTACTTTTTTGGATGCCCGGCAAAGTGATCTTATCAATGCCGTAAAAACCGTTTATTCAAGAAATGACACAGGAAACAGGATCGGACTTTTTGGAAGCAGCCTGGGAGGAACTCTTTGCATATCTGTAGCAAATATTCTCAAGATAGAAGCTCTTGTTACCTTTGCCGCACCTGTACGAAGCAAACCATTAATAGAAGCGCTCGATAAATCAAACTATCTAAATAATCTTCCGCTATCATTCTATAAAACAAATCTTA
>Ga0255401_1064_pt1 | contig 15858 bp, 10 predicted proteins | sample ANMaggSSYBR01F13_FD_182110 | JGI IMG/M metagenome (GOLD analysis project Ga0255401, IMG submission 182110) | Sediment cell enrichment communities from methane seep in Santa Monica Basin, California, United Staets - ANME aggregate JGI... | ecosystem: Environmental > Aquatic > Marine > Cold seeps >...
TCTGACATTTTAAAAATACAAGACCCGCCCAGTCTTTCTCGCATTTTTGCCATTTACATTCAAAGTATTTTCCAGTGTACAAATCAATTAGGGCTGAAACCTCATCCTGTTTTATCCCGGAAAGAATAACCGCCCCCTTTTTTTCAGTTATTTCTACGACCTTTTGATATATATTCATTAATGTCGGATATCTTAAATTTGCAGTTATCAATGTAAACTTAGTATTTAAATCCTCTAAGGACATATTTTTAATTACAAATTTATCTTCAAGTTTGTTAATTTTTGCATTATCCTTGGCTTCTTTTATGGAACATGGATCAATATCAACACCAACAGCATCTTTAATTCCCATCATTAATGCCGTTATTCCCAAAACACCGGAGCCTGTTCCAATATCAAGAACGCTTGTTTTATCTTTTGCTTTTAATAAATTTGTTTTATTTAAAGCATACTCTATACCTCTTATTGCCAGCCTGGTTGTTGGATGTTGACCATTGCCGAATGAAACGCCCTGCCCTATCTCAATTACCACATCATCTGCTTTGGGTTTATAATAGAATCCCGGCGGTTTCAGAATGACATGCTTTGATATGCGAACAGGTTTGTTGAAAGATTTCTCTATAAATGTCCGGCCATAATGATTTGTATATGTCAGGAAGTTTTCTGTTACCAAGCCCCTTATAAGTGATCTTATTTCTTTTTTTTCTAAAGAATATTTCCTGGATAATGCTTTTTCCAGTTCTCCGGGCGTGACCTTTCTTCGGCTATTTTCTATTATATCAAGCAATTCCTTTTTAATCGCCTTTTCATCGGCCTGTAAATACAATCTTTATAATCCTCCAGAAAATGTTCACCTAAATTGACTCTGTATCATCCATTATTCCCAGCCTCGTCAATGCAAAATCATACTTTCGGCGCTTAGAGGCCTAAAATTCTCCATCAACGATATTCATGAAATTAAGGCGTATCAGCTCCGCAGATTTTTGACTCAGTTTGCGTGTCAATTGCTTCTGCTCTTTTTTTTCAAGTCCATTATATTCCTCGAGGTAGTCTTTGAAAAAGTCATCAAGTATATCTTTTGAAAAAAGTTGTATGAGTTTGCCGAATTCCTTTTGTCCAATCGGCCCGGTTTTTGATAATACGTTACAAAGTCGGTTTTCTGTGATAAGGCTCTCCATCTCGTTAAATAGTTCCTCGCCTTTTTCAGACAACGTCATCTTAGGCTTTTTGGGCCTATCCCTTGCCTTTGCTTTTTCCGCCCATTTCTCATTCTTGTTTTTAAGAATTACTCTTGTTTTATCACTAAGAAATTTGGGAATTGCCGGTTTTATCACAACACCTTCACATATGTTATCTTCGAGTTCGGGAAGACCCAGCCATACGGAAATCTGAGAAGGAAAGCTGTTTGAATATTTCAAGCATTCTTCAAACGTACCCCTGAAAATAGTTTTTGCATACAGAAAACCGGCCTTCTCCATGACATGGTTGAACTTATCTACATCGATCAATTGGCCGTCTATCGCCACATCAATGGCATAAAACTCGTTGTGCGGTGTGTAAAAAATACCTTTCTGAATTCTTGTGGCAGAAGTATCCTTTTCCACATCCTTGTGAGGATATGTTCCACCAACTAATTCACCATATACACCCAACTCGGTAAAATCGCAGCCTTCTTTCTTTAAAATCGCATAGAGCTTTTTAACTCTTTCCCTGTTTTTGTCTTCAACCGGCATATAGTCATAAAAGTTATCTTGTATAAAACTGCTCCTCTTGGCGGATTTCAGATCCTTTCCGTCATACCAGAAAGAAAGATTGGCGCCATGCGCCTTTTCCTGAACAACAAATTCGCCTTGGTCTAACTTTTCCACAGCAAGACTTTTAAGAAACTTTTTGCGATAACTATTTTCAATGTCGAAATATTTTCTAAATCTCATAGTTTCTGTCCTCACTTACTCCCCATATCCAAAACAATTTTCCGTTTTGCCTTTCTGATGTCATTTATAAACTCGTAAAGTGAAAAAATCAATGAGTCTAATTGGAACAAAGTTGAAAGAGGAATTTTGCCCCCGCCTCAAGGTGATGAAAAACTCGACGCGAAAAGCCTACTGCTGAAGAAATAGAAAAGCTGATCGAAAAGATCAGAGGAGAAGGTTGATGGCTTCGGCCACTTTCTCCGGAACATCTTCTTTGGACAAAATACCCAGCTTAACCGCTCTGCAGACGAGAAAATTGTCTTCCATGGAAGAATAGGTTTTGCATACTGATGTGCGTCCCGCAAGTCCGCCCTACGGTAAAAAGGCTATTCTCCACGCGTAATTTCTTCCGCTATCAATTCAGCTTGTTTCAAAACTGTTTCAGTTGCCAATTTCTGCATATCCGGTGGATAGCCATACTGCCGTAATGTTCTTTTTACAATGACCTTTAATTTTGCCTTTACGCTTTCCTTGATTGTCCAGTCGATGGAAGCATTGGCCCTTACTTTTTCAAACAACACAACTGCCAATTCCCTCAGTTTATCTTTTTCCATTAACTCACGAGCGCTGTCGTTATTGGCAATGGCCGTATAAAAAGCATATTCAAAATCAGACAGCCCCATTTCCTGAGGCTCTTTGTCCATCTTCTGAATTTCTTTGCTCAATTCAATTAATTCTTCAATGACTTCTGCTGCTGTTAAAATCTTGATGTGATATTTCTTAATGGAATTTTCCAGCATTTCCATGAGGGATTTGCTTTGTATCAGGTTCTTTTTGGTTCTGGTTTTTATTTCGTCATTCAGCAGTTTTTTCAAAACTTCCAGAGCAATGTTTTTATGCTCCATGTTTTTGACTTCCAAAAGGAATTCTTCTGAAAGTATTGAAATATCAGGTTTGTTGATTCCGGCGGCATCGAAAACATCTACAACCTTCTCGGTTACCAATGCTTTGTCAATCACCTGTCTGATGGCTGTTTCAATCTCTTCGTCTGTTTTACCTGAGCCGGTGCTGTCGAATTTGGCCAATCGGAATTTTACCGCCTGAAAAAACGAGACTTCATCTTTAACATCCATGGCCTGTTCGTGGGGGATAGCAATGGAAAAAGCCCGGGACAGGGCGGTTACTTGGTTAATGTACCGCTTTTTCCCGTTTTCCAAGCCCAGAATATGTTCTTCCGCAGCGAGTATCAGTGATAGCTTTTTCCCTGTGTCAGCCCCGAAATATTCTTCATAGGCAAACCCATGAAACATCTGGGAAACGACTTCCAGTTTCTCCAGCATCAGTTGCACCGCTTTTTCCTGTGCAATGGTTGGGTCGCCCTTACCGCCGCTGTCGGAATAAAACGACAATGCTTTTTTAAGGTCTGATGCAATACCAAGGTAATCCACAACAAGCCCGCCGGGTTTATCCTTATAAACACGGTTCACCCGCGCAATGGCCTGCATCAGATTATGACCTTTCATGGGCTTGTCTATGTAAAGGGTGTGCATGGAAGGCAGATCAAAACCGGTCAGCCACATATCCCGGACAATCACCAGTTTAAGTTCATCTTCCGGGTCTTTCATTCTATCGGCTAATGCTCTGCGCTGCTCTTTGGTGGTGTGGTGTCTGGAAATTTCAGGGCCGTCAGAGGATGCGGATGTCATCACCACCTTAATGACACCTTTTTTCAGGTCATCATTGTGCCATTGCGGTTTGATATTGATGATTTCCTTGTATAAATCAGAGGCAATCCTGCGGGACATGGCAACAATCATGGCTTTGCCTTCAAAAACTTCCTGCCGCTGCTCAAAATGATTGATAATATCCTGAGCAACTTGTTTTATCCGGTCTTCACTGCCGATGAGCGCTTCCAGTTGCGTCCATTTGGCTTTGGCTTTCTGGGTTACTGTGAGTTCGCCCACTTCCAATTCATCATCTAAATCGGAAACAAGTTTTTTGCCCTCTTCACTGAGGTTAATCTTCGCCAGTCTGCTTTCGTAATAAATCCTGACCGTTGCCCCATCATCAACCGCTTGCAGTATGTCGTAAACATCAACATAGTTGCCAAATACAGCAGGCGTGTTGACATCGGTGCTTTCAATGGGTGTTCCGGTAAATCCAAGATACGTGGCATTGGGCAACGCATCCCGCAAATACTTGGCAAAACCGTACACAATTTTTTTGCCGACAACATTGCCGTTTTCATCTTTGGCATCGATGGTCTTGGCTTTAAAACCATACTGGGTCCGGTGGGCTTCATCGGCAATGACAATGATGTTTCTTCTTTCCGAAAGGGTTTCATAAACATTGCCTTCATCGGGTTGGAATTTTTGGATGGTGGTAAACACCACACCGCCCGATGCGACTTTGAGCAGCTCCTTCAAGTGGCCTCTGTCTTCCGCCTGCACAGGTTCCTGCCGTAGCAATTGCTTTGATGCGGCGAAGGTATCAAACAACTGGTCGTCCAGATCGTTTCTGTCGGTAATGACCAAAACCGTGGGGTTATCCATTGCCAGGACAATCTTTCCCGTATAAAAAACCATGGAAAGCGATTTACCGCTTCCCTGGGTGTGCCATACCACGCCGCCTTTCCGATCTCCTGAAGGCTGTTTCTTTACACCCGGCAGGCCATAACTTGCAGGGGATTCCGCAATCATTTCCGATTGCGCTTTCTTCTGCTCAGGCAAATATTCAGCGGCTCTTAACGTAGATTCAACAGCTCTGTTTACAGCATAATATTGATGATAGGCAGCCAGTTTTTTTTCTGTTTGGATGGTAATGATGCCTGTATCTTTAGGGCAGGCACTGGGACCTGCCCCTACAGATTTCGATTTCTCAAAGACAATGAAATGACGGATCAGATCCAGCAGGGTTTTCTTATTAAGCATCCCTTTTATCAAGGTTTCCAACTGGCCGATGAGCGGCGAGGCTTCAATCTTGCCGTCCGATGTTTTCCATGCCATAAAACGGGTAAATTCTGCGGAGATGGAACCGGCTTTTGCTTCCAGCCCATCGGAAATAATCATAAAACCGTTATAGGTAAACAGGCAGGGGATTGCCTGTTTATAGGTCTGCAACTGTTTGTATGCAGATCTTACAGTTGCGTTTTCATCAGCCGGATTTTTAAGTTCAATGACCACCAAAGGCAGGCCATTAACAAAAAGAATCACATCCGGCCGTTTGTTAACATTGTTTTCAATAACGGTGAATTGGTTGGCAACCAGAAAATCGTTATTTTCCGGGTTCTTGAAATCAATAAGCCAGACCAGATCACCCCGGCTGTAGCCATTTTTTTGATAGCTGACCTTTATTCCTTCGGTCAGCATCCGGTGAAACGCCTCGTTGTTGGCAATGAGTTCAGGGGAGTTCAAGCGCTGTATTTGTTTGATGGCGTCTTCGCGGATATCCGCAGGAATAGATGGGTTGATCCTGCCGACGGCTGTTTGCACCCGCTCCATGAGCAGCACATCTTCAAAAGATTGCCTTTCTGGTGTCTCGCTGTCTGGAGCAATGGAAGGAGCATAGATGTATTGGTAGCCCTGCTTTTCAAGGAGTTCGATGGCAAATTTTTCAATGGCGGATTCGGTGACTTTCATGATTAGCTTTCTGCTTCTCCTGATAAGATTTGCCATACTTTTTTGCATTCTCTACCAGATAAATATTGGTTATGGGTTGTTACCAAATCCCAATCACGATCTTCTAAACCTTTTAAATATTGACGTGCAGTTGCGATATTCCTATTTTCGACTTGTTGTTTAAACTTATTCCCTAGTTTCTCTGCAAAACTTCTTGGAACTGAGTTCATACGCATAAGAACAGACTCTTCACTTTTTACACCATGATAAAGCATAGCTGGCATTAAATTCAATTTCCTTTTTTGATCATCTGACAAAGTATCGAAGTCAATACCACTGATTCTACTTAAAGCTGATAACCCCCAAGTTCCACCATTAGCCAATTTTCCGTAGATTGCTTTATAAACTTTGGATATTTCGTCCGATCCACTTCCATCAAAAAAGCTAACTGCAATATCTTGAATGGTTTTACCCTCTATCCATGCTTGTGCTATATCTGCCATACGAGACTGCCTTCTTCCTTGCTCCTCATCAGGGTTAAAGTTCAACTGCTCAATTTTAAACATAACACTGAACAAATCGGGAAGTTTGCTTTCAGACGAACCGAATAAACTGTCAGGCATCCAGTCAGATGTAGTTAATTTGTATTCCAGTTGATCAATTTCTTTCATTGCCCTTTTAACAGACTCAACAGAAAATCCAGTCATATCTGCTCTTGCCACATTCCCCATATTTTTTGCTATGCTTTCAGTATATTTTTTTGTAGCTTCCAGTAATTGTTCAGACTGACATAGATTCAATTTTTTTAACTCACTATAACCAAAAGTATTTGAGAGCATTCGATCCATTTCATTTAGAGTTGCTTGTAATTTTTTTTTCTCATTCAATAAATGGGCTATATAACAACGGAAATCTTCCCACTGCGGGGCGTACATCATGCTTTCCAAGTCATTTAATTTTCCACGACCCTCCAGCGACTTCAAAATAGTAATCAAACGAGAGGTTAAATCCCCGGTGCTTTTTTGAACATAGTCTATTAAGTCTCTTTCCTTTTCTGGAGTATCACAAGCAATACCTACAACCCCGACATTACCTTGTCCAACTCTTCCTGCTCGGCCTGCTAAATTCCAGAATTCCCTATATGACATGTCACGACTGTATTTGGCCTTAACAGAAATTTTGTAGCTCTGTAAAAAAATAGATGAAACAGGGAAATTAATACCCTGAGCAATAGTTGTAGTTGCGCATAGAATTTTTATTGCTCCTTCCTCAACAAGCCATTCCATTAAAGCTTTTATTTCATCAGACAATCCTCCATGATGAATTCCAATGCCTTTATTGAGCATTTCGATCAGTTCAAACTTCGGACTGACTTCTGCTTTTAAATAGTTTTGTACTAATTGGATTTCAGAAGGTATATCTTCTAAATCATCCATGTTATTACTGAGAACTCGTGCCAAGCTCCAGGCATTCGGCTGAGTTTTTGCGATAACAATGCTTGTTCCCCGATTAGCAAAGACTTTGGCACAACCAGCAACAATCTTGGACAAGTTGGCAGAGCTTTGAGGGACAGGAATTGGTCTTGTTTCACCTATCTGGTGATTTCCTTTCAAGTGTATTGTTCTTTTAGAGCTTGTAACCAAAGTTTGATATTTAATTGTCCAGTCACTTCCGTTCACCTGTTTTTTTACCAGACCAACAATTCTCTCGTTGGGTTGCCAGGGACTAGTGCTTAGGCTGATTGCTAAACCAGCATCTCGATCATGTGCTAACCATCGCGAAAGTGTTTTGGCATTTTCCACATAAGGCATCAGTAATAAGAAATTTGCTTGGGCCTGATAATGCTGTTTCACAGTAGCAAGTAGCAATTCAATACGTAAACCTCTGGCTTCATCTTCAATATTATGAGCTTCATCCATAACCAGCAGAGACAAGGGGCGATCTATTTTATGATTTCGCAGAACAAGTTGCATTTTTTCAGGCGTTGCCACCAAAATATCAAAGCTCTCTGCATTACTGAGCAAATCTTCTTCTAAAACATCTATTTCAATTGCACCGCTTAATTTTTCTACTTTGATACCAATAGGTGAAAAATCCTTGCGCAGGTTTCGAGTAATTTGCGCCACTAAAGCCTTAGTAGGAGCAATATAAGCAACCCACCCTTTGGTTTCACCAAAATTATTGACAGCCTGCAATATTTTAAATTGAGCAAGTAGAGTTTTTCCACCCGATGTGGGCATATCAACAACGACTGCCGTTTTAGCAGGGTCTAACAAGCCCCTTTCTTTAATGGCTACTTTTTGAGGAGGCAACAACTCCAGAAGAGGTCTTGCCTGGCTTGACAGATGTTTTATAAACCGAGTGGCTTTTGAATTAATAGTACGGGCAACCCACCAAATTGAACCATTTACCATTTGCTCTGCTGAAGCATGCAACCAGCGCAATAATATTTCCAACTGAGCATCGCCGCCATCGGCAGAAATCTTGATAGCCAGACCAAAATGCCTGTCTAACTGAGGTTTAATATCCGCAGGTTCACCTTGAAGCATATATAAGGATAAAAGCTCGGATGCCTTTGCCCAGTGATAAAGCGACATCAAACGCATCGCCTTGACTTGGTTTTCGTTATTTGAATCTGTTTTCAAATAATCATCTTCGTATTGGGTCTGTTCATCTCTTAGTTTAGAGATGGCTGTAGTGATATTCGTTAAATCCTGCCATGAATTTTTTCTAAATAAACTCACCCAGCAATCGAATAAACGAAACAAGACGCGTTGATCCCATTCTGTCATCCGATCAGGTGATAGATTATCAATTTTCTCTGAGCAATCATCGTAAATATATTTTAAGTCCGTCCAGCTATCACCACAATAAGCCAGTGCTGACAAATGCAATAAATGAAATATAAATTTCAACTCATCATTTTCTGGAGTATCTAATACTCTATATATTTCAAAAGCCCTGCGCGAGCCTGCTAAAAACTGGTCTTGTAGCTCATCATTATCCGTATGATTGATAAAATCATGCATTCCTTCAATTGCAACCATTTCATACGCCATCGCCAATCGTCTTAACGCATCTTCATCATTAAAAGAGTCGTCTAAATGCAATGCCAATTGTTCGCCGACGGCATTCTCTACTAATTTTGCTTTGGAAAATTGCAAGATGGATTGGCGCAATTTCTTATCACCAACGGCCAGTACCGCCCAATGGGTGTCAATCTTTTGTAAGGCTTCATGTGTAATCATGACTTAGCCCCCTTCGATAACACGCGAGCATGAAGTTTTTGTATTCCATCATTTTTGGGTAAATAGAGGGCAACAAGAGAAACTCTATTTTGCCCATGTACTTCCAGATGTTTCTTCAAATAATTCCAATCATTTATCTTTGGTTCAACATCACGAACCAACACACCAAAAACATAAAAATTCTTATTGTCCTTCAGATAGGTTATACATGCTTCTTGATATTCTGTTGTACTCTTCACTCGATGATATAAATACTGAACCAGTACCCACCGTCCATCATGATCGTGGCAAAGCTTTTTTAACTGTGTATTAAGTCCATCACCTTTTTTTGATGTAACTTGTGGTGGATATTTTTGTTCAGTGGATGTTTTGACCTCACCAAAGGCAAATTGCCCTTGATGAAAACCAACCATATCTGCACCTGTTGGACTTGAATTAGGGTTTTTAAGGTCGCGATTATTTGACCATGGGAAATAACACTCAAAATGAGCCGTTAGATAAGCTTCGGCAAAACCCTCACCCACCTGCCAGTCTCTGATCTTAGAAAAAACTGCATTAATTGGACGAAATCCTGTGTCACTCAGAGAAAGTATATAATTTTCAAAATCTTCCTGCCCACGAGTATCAAAACAAATATCAGCAACAATTTGAGCAGATTGATTAAGGTTATCTTCACTATAGGATATGCCTTGTATGCACATACCATTATGGGTGTCTTGATAAATTGCTTTTCCTGCAGGCAAAACATCACTCATTCAACCAGCTCCTTGTCATATTGTACTCGTACTTCACCGCTCATCAACTTCGGCAACAGCGTATCCCGCAATTTTTCGAGGGTGCGGATTTGGTTATTATTTATTGAGATTCTATCATAATAGTCCTTGCCAAATCTTTCCACCTGTTTCAGCCGCACGTCCTCCAGGATAAAACCTTTGATGATGTATTCTTTCAGGGTTTTGGTAGCCCAGATGCGAAACTGCATGGCCTGGTAGGAGTTGACGCGGTGGCCGACTGAGATGATGGCATCGAGGTTGTAGAAATCAAGTTTTCTTGTTACCTGCCTTTTACCTTCATTTTGAACTGCTCGAATTTTTCGAGTAGTTACTCTTTCATCAAGTTCACCTGACCTGAAAATCTCTTTTAAATGATAGGTGATCGTGTGGCTTTCAACGCCAAAAAGTGAGCCCACGGCTTTTTGCGTCAGCCAAACCGTTTCGTCTTTAAGAAAGACTTCAACATTCACCTTTCCATCGTTTCCGGTGTAGAGAAGAAAATTGGACTGAGTATATGGGAGGTTGTTTTTCATTGCATGATCCTTTTCGATATGTCGCTGCCTGCCTGTGCGTTAGACGCAGGCATGTCCGGGGCTATGTCAGGAGCGTAGAATTGGTAGCTATGTTTTCCGAGAAGTTCGATGGCAAATTTTTCTATGGCAGATTCGGTGATTTTTGTCATCTTTAGCTATACCCCTTAAAGAGTTCGACCTCCTCAATTTCAATGACCGGAGCAATTTTATCCAGCACTCGTTTGTTAATTACTTTTTTGGGGTTGATTATCCTTTTAAATTCATGTTTCAACCAATCTGAGTTCCAAATTTCAGCATCCTGTCCAGAAACTATCTTACATAAATTCTCATTGTATTCGATTTGGTTATCGAGTTTATATGTTATCCTTTGAAGCCATAGTTCTAAATGACCAGTATTGGGTATTTTTTCAAAGCGTTTTTTTATTTTTTTAATAATGCGGATTTTTTTAGAAAATATTCTGAAAAGATTAATAAGCTCACTAAGTATTGCCGAGGAAATCGGGTATGTTCTAGGATTTTTTAATGCAATATCTGTAAGAATACTGACCAAGACCACTATGTTATCTTGAGTTTTATTTAGTTTATTTATTCGTTTCATAAAATCATTTAAAGCAATGTCCAGGCTGCCAGAATTTGGGTATTTTTGAGAGAGCGAATGGATGACCAGCAAGTGTTTTTGCAAGCTTTTTCCTGCTCTTTTATGATCTATCCAATAGCGCTTATCCTCCTTCAAAGAATCCTGCACTACCTCGCACGAAGAAGTCGTCTTTTGTGGGTTCAGTTTCATGCCCAAATCTATTAGTACTTCTGTGATAGACTTTATTATAGCCTCTCCATCCTGTGGATTATTTACAAACACCCTATAATCATCCCTGTATCGAATAATCTTGTAGTGTTTTATTGATTCCCCAATCTTTTCAGAAAGTTGCAAATCAGCGTATCCCAAAACCATTTCTGCAATAAAATCCATCAAGACACTTCCCTGAGGAATCCCATTGGTCTGTCCAAAGGACATGTCTTGCAAATATCCATCAATTACATTTCCGATTAGGTCTTTGTCGTTGCGTTTTTTCTTAGCATCAGCTTTACCATGCAAAGCCCAAGCAACCGAGTGTGTATAAAGTGATCCATAGCAATCTGAAATATCTGTTACAAGTAAATATTGGTAATCTAGGGCCAGTTCTATTGATTTTTGTTCTACTTTATGCCACCAATGATTGACCATCGTAGCCTTGTCAGATTCTTTGGTGTCAGACCGAATTGGCAAGCTCATACATTTAATTTTTTTCTTGCTGGCAAACTTTTTAAACCGCTTTTTAATAATTTTCCAGTTTTCTTCTTCTGTAATTTTATAAACCAATGATACGTACAGAGCTGGGTGAATAAGCTGTAAGGGCCTCCAAGCATACTTGCCATTTTTATTATTAAGCAATTTGTAGTTCACACCATCGTAGTTTCTCGGAGAGTCAGGATATTTCTTCTCGTTACCTTCACCATCTGTCTGTATTTCGCCATTCTCATCCAACTTAGGAATTTGAGAGTAAAAACTTCTTAGATGCTTCCCTTTAAATTTTTTTGAAACTTTTTCAATTAATCGGTCAAACTCAAAATATTTTGGCAAATCAATACGACAATAACTCTTGCCTTTTAATAAAAAGTTTCTTGCCTCTAAACATGGCAATTCAAGGATATTTTTATTGGCCTTTTTCTTTTTATTCAGGGTTGATTTACTCGCTTTTTTCATATTTAAGCTTCTTTTAAAATTCCACTCTCACTACACCGCTCATCAGTTTTGGCAATAGCGTATTACGGAGTTTTTCAAGGGTGCGGGTTTGTGCTTGGTTCTGTTTTATTTTATTAAACAAAGGTTCTGTTTTCGCTTGAAAATTATTCATTGTTGTATCATCTGGTATAACAATTTCGATCTCTTTAATCATTGATGAGTTAATCGCTGTGACAATAGAAGATGTGCTTCCTAAAGAATCATATTTGAATGTCTTCAGCCAGATGTAGAGATATTCTTTAGAAAACGACGTGTTCTCATCAAATTTGAAATGCGCGATTGCTTCATTAGAAAGCATTGGTTCAGTAGTGATCCCAACACGTCCAACTGTCATTTTGAAACTTAACAAAACTGTATCTTTGGGAATAATGGGGATATTGAAAGTTTCGACGGCTTCCTGTGTAAGATATTCAGAAGTATCAAAAACAAAAATTCCAGATTGACCCAAATCCTTAATAGATACCCATTTCACATCTGTTGAATTAGTTGAAAACCAATAAAACTCTTTTCTCGGTGGAGTTCTTCCGATTGCAATTTTCACTACTTCTGATAATGGTTTTTCCTCCCAATCCTCCTGCGCTTCCTCCACAAACCACTGCCTGAAAAGCGTTTCCGCCATGGCTTCCAGCGTCTTGTTCTGGCGGTGGAGCAGGTCTATCTTGTCGTCGAGGCTGGAAAGGACTGAGGCGATGGCTTTTTGTTCGGGGAAAGTAGGGAGAAGGATAAAGACCTTCTTAAAATCTTTTAATACAACTCTTGGAATCGCGGAACCTGACACAAAGTTATTTCTCATAATATACTGGCAAGCAGGCGATAATAAAAAATAACATACGAATTTTGGATCAATGTTTGGCAGTAGTCTAACAATTGCTATTGATGAAAGAAGAACCAAATCTTCTTTCTGATCAAACAGAAAAATGAGATCAAGACAGTTTGCTCCATCTTTAGAGATTAGGATGTCGTTTTTTTTCGGCTTACATCCCTGAGCTATAAGTTTGTCAAAATCATTTTGAGAAATAAGTTTGCAATTAGAAAAATCGAAACGGTTGTAAGTCATATCCTTGACAGAACACATGTATTTTCCGACCGAGCGTGGCTTTGGTGAAAAGTGTGAGCCATCAGTTACTTTCTCTGATAATGCCCCTATTGTTTCAATTTTCCAGTGTGCAGGAGCTTTTCCAAATTCTGTTTCTTGCCACTCACATTTCGACAATCTAAAAGCATTACCCATCAACTTTCACCTTCCCCAAATTCTCAGCAATCAGCGCTGAGCCTCGCTTCCTCTTTCAACTGCTTCTCAAACTCCGCTTCCAGCCATCTATCCTTCATCTTCAAATAAATCCTTAACAATAGCCAGTCGTTCTGCAATCACTTCCGGCGCAGGCAAATATTTGCTGTGTTCTTCTGCCAGCTCCAGAAAATCGAAGGTGTAATGGTCTTTTACCGCCAGCTTTGCCTGATGTTTGTATTTTTCAGGCAGGGTCTGGTCAAAGTTGGTCTGATTCATCAGGTACTTTTCATAGGTTTTGTTTTCAATCTGATGAATCAGGACATCCTTGGTCCAGCCGAATTTCCTGACATGCAACATATAAAATTCCCTCTCCAGAGGGTCTTTGCATTTGGTCAAAATCAGGATATTTTTTGTCCAGCTAATTTCTGCAACCAATGGTTGCAGTTTTTTATTTTGCTGAATTTCAGAATAAAAAAATCTCATATTCCAGAGGTTTCGGCCAGAAAACCCTTGAATTGCCGGATATTCCTCCTGAATATCTTTTGAAAGCTGCTCTACAACCGATTTTCCCCAGCCAAGCTCTTGCTGCTTATCGACAATCATCCGTCCAATATCCCAATAAAGCTGTATTAATTCTTTGTTGACAGCTTTTAGGGCTTCATATTGGGAACGGCGTATCCGTTCCTTTACTTCAGTAAAAAAATTAATGTAATCATTATCGGGACTTAATGGCTTACCCATTTTTAACCTCAATTTTTCATCAGATTTTCATATCTTTCTTTAATGACGTATCGCATTTTGCGATACCATTGCTTTTATCTTTTTTATTTAATTTTCACCTTCCCCAAATTCTCAGCAATCAGCACATTTAATCTCGCTTCCTCCTTCAACTGCCCCTCAAATTCCGCTTTCAGCTTGGCAAACCGCTCATTAAAATCAAAATCATCTTTATCATCCGGCAAGCCGACATACCGGCCTGGTGTCACCACATAATCCAGTTCTCGCACCCGTTCAATGGAGGCAGAATTACAGAACCCTTTGACATCTTCATAATCTCCGTCCGGATTACGCCAGTTATGATAGGTTCCAGCTATGGTGGCGATATCCTCGGCGGAAAACTCCCGTGTTCTGCGGTTGATCAAATGCCCCATATTGCGGGCATCAATAAAGAGGATTTCATCGGTGCGGTTACGGAACTTGCCGTTGGCTTTGTTCCGGCTCAGGAACCACAGGCTGGCCGGGATCTGTGTATTCAAAAACAGCTTGGCAGGCAGGTTGACAATGCAATCCACCAACCGGGCTTCGATCAACTCTTTTCGAATATCTCCTTCACCGGATGTTTTGGAAGTCAACGACCCTTTTGCAAGAACAAAACCGGCCTGACCGCTGGGGCTTAAATGATAAAGGAAGTGTTGTATCCAGGCATAGTTGGCGTTTCCGGTTGGCGGCGTGCCGTATTGCCATCTGCCGTCTTTGCGAAGAAGATCACCGCTCCAGTCGCTGTCATTAAAGGGCGGATTGGCAATCACATAATCGGCTTTTAAATCCTTGTGACTGTCATTTAAGAAAGAGCCTTCGTTGTTCCATTTCACCTGGGAACTGTCGATGCCCCGAATCGCCAGATTCATCTTTGCCAGCCGCCAGGTGGTCTGGTTGCTCTCCTGCCCGAAAATGGCAATATCATTCACCCTGCCCTGATGGTCAGCCACAAACTTTTCCGACTGCACAAACATGCCACCGGAACCGCAACAGGGGTCAAGCACTCTACCTTTGTATGGCTCCAGCATTTCCACTAACAATTCAACAACGCTTCGCGGGGTATAGAACTGGCCGCCTTTTTTGCCCTCCGCCAGAGCAAATTCACCGAGGAAATATTCAAACACATGACCCAGCACATCAGCGCTTCGGGCTTTGGCATCACCAAGAGCAATGTTTCCAACAAGGTCAATCAAACCGCCAAGATTGGTGGGGTCAAGGTTGCCCCTAGCATAGACTTTCGGCAACACATCCCGAAGCGAAGGATTGTCCTTTTCAATGGCATCCATGGCACTGTCAACCCCTTTGCCGATTTCCGGCAATTTGGCTTTAGATTGCAGATAAGACCAGCGGGCAATTTCCGGCACAAAAAAGACATTCTCCGCCTTGTATTCGTCCTTGTCTTCCGGATCGGCTCCGGCATATTCGCCTTCACCTTTTTTGAGCTTGCTGAATAATTCTTCAAAGGCATCAGAAATATACTTCAGGAATATCAAACCCAAAACAATGTGTTTATATTCCGCGGCATCAATATTTTTCCTGAGCTTATCGGCAGCTTTCCAGAGCTGTTTTTCAATCGGCTCTTCGGTGTTGTTGTTCTTTTTGGCTTTTGCCATGTATTTCTCCAGTTGTTCATTCACTTTTTATGACCGTCAAAAAAGTCTTGCGCTCTTCCTGCATACTGGCAATCTGTTCATCATTTAGGACAAGAACCAGTCCGAGCAATAACTAAAGCAAGCGTTTCAAAAAGTAGCCAGCAGCGCGGCAACACTTAGAGCATCCTGGCCTTTCTCCAAAAGCATTTCCCGGGGGCGATCTCCTTCTGGCCTTGTGAAATGAATTATCTGAAAGTCTATAGAAGCGATTTAATCTTCCAAAAAGATTAGATGATCAGCCACGACCTTTTCCTCTACCTCCACCACGCCTTCCCATACCTTTGTCTCTTCTTCTGCCTCTTCCTCCGCAACCGGCGCCTCTTTGCGATTGGTCCAAGCTCCCTTGCTC
>Ga0255401_1085_pt1 | contig 14699 bp, 8 predicted proteins | sample ANMaggSSYBR01F13_FD_182110 | JGI IMG/M metagenome (GOLD analysis project Ga0255401, IMG submission 182110) | Sediment cell enrichment communities from methane seep in Santa Monica Basin, California, United Staets - ANME aggregate JGI... | ecosystem: Environmental > Aquatic > Marine > Cold seeps >...
CATGTCATTCGAAGAATTTCATGCACGTTTACTGGGACGATTCAGAAAACCGCAGAGAGCGCAGAGGCACGCAGAGAAAACAACACGTCTCTGCGCCTCTCTGCGACCTCTGCGGTGAATCTTTTTCATCACGATCCATTTATTCAGAATAAATTAAAAAGTCACAGAATAAGAGTAAAAATATAACAACTGGACCAACCGGATCCAAGTGTTCATTTCTTATCCAATACATCCTTCATGATCTTGATGGAGCACAGTTCGCCGCACATACTGCAGGTTTCTACGTCCTTGCACCTTGCGTGTATACTGATTGCCCGCTCAGAGTCGATTGCCAGGTTTAGCTGCTTCCCCCAGTCCAGTTCATGCCTGGCATTTGCCATTTTTTCATCCATATCCCTTGCACGCTGCCGCTGTCCCGCTTTTACCAGATCTATCGCATGAGCAGCGATCCTGGTGACCACGGCACCTTCCCTGATATCCTCTGCATTCGGCAGTGCCAGATGCTCGGAGGGTGTGGTCATGCACAGGAAGTCGGCTCCCGCCATCCCTGCCACAGCACCGCCTATGGCGGCAGTGATATGGTCATAGCCCGGAGCAATGTCAGTGACCAGCGGCCCCAACAGGTACAACGGTGCGCCGTCGCAAATGTGTTTGATCGACCTTACGCCTGAAATGATCTCGTCCAGAGGTACGTGCCCGGGTCCTTCCACCATGCTCTGCACTCCTGCATCCCTTGACCTTCTCACAAGTTCGCCCAGGGTGATGACCTCCTGGAACATGGCACCATCCGAAGCATCTGCTATACATCCGGGCCTCATGCCATCGCCCAGGCTCAGGGTGACATCATATTCCTTTACAATATCGAGCAGGTAGTCAAACTCGGCATAATAGGGATTCTCACGATCGTTATGCAGCATCCACGATGCCAGGAACGACCCGCCCCGGCTGACAATATCAAGTATCCTCCCATGCGATCTTAACTGGTACAGTGCATTGAGCGTAACTCCTGCATGGACGGTAATAAAGTCCACTCCATCCTCAACGTGCAGCCGGATGGCATTGAACATGTCGTCAGTGGTCATATCAGGAACTGATGTGCAATTGCTGGCTGCCTGGTATACAGGTACTGTACCTATGGGCACATCTATCTCCTTAATAAGCCTGCGCCTTACCTCATCGATATCATCACCTGTTGAGAGGTCCATAACCGCATCGACACCGTACTTAACTGCGGTCCTGGCTTTTTGCATCTCTTCATCCACATCAGTATGCGCCCTGGATGTGCCGATATTTGCATTCACCTTTGTAGAGACACATTCTCCCACTGCCACCGGCCGGACGTGTTCATGCAATATGTTTTTCGGGATAACGACTTTGCCCTGTGCCACCAGGGTGGCAAGCCTGGCGGGTTTGATTCCCTCTTTTTGGGCGGCATTGCTTATTTCGGGAGTTGTATTCCCTTTCCTTGCCTGTTCTATTAATGTATCATGCATAATAATTGGACGATATACCATTCTGAATCGAGATAAAAGTTTGGTCTGCTAAATGGTTAAGTTAATCTTTATGAACTTATAAACTAAGGCCTAAGATTATTGGAGGTCTTTTTATCGAAGACGAATCTACACCGGACACCTCCCAAAAAGAGGAAACAATCAAAGAAGTAAAAACAAAACCCTTCTACGCAATCCTTGGCAGTGGAGGAATGGGTATTGCGGTAGCAAAAGAACTGGACGATCAGGATATAAGCCTGATATTTATTGAAAAAGATGCCAGTAAAGCCGAAACCCTGAAAGAACAGGGATATGATGTGGAAATAGGCGATATCAGTGAGTTCGAAACAATAAAAGCACTGGATATGCCCAGCCTTGAAGTAGCCTTTATTTTAAGTTCAGACGGCAAGGCAAACCTGAAAGCTCTTGCACATATCAAGAAAATCAAACCGGATGTATATACGGTTTCCAGGGCCATTGACCAGAATAACAAAGATAAACTTGAGGCAGCCGGTGTGGATTCGGCCATACTGCCTACACGTGCTGCTGCCAATGTTATAGCCCAGTCAGCAAAAAGAGCAGCCAGCCTGAAGAAGGCACGCGAACTCAAGAGATGTATTGAAAAAATGGATGGCAAGAAACTTGCCATTGTAATGCATAACAACCCTGACCCTGATGCTATATCAGGTGCCATGGCATTAAGTGAGATCGCCAAGAATGTAGGCGTTGAATCCGAGATACTTTATCACGGTAAAATCGGGCACCAGGAAAACAAAGCCTTTGTTAACCTCCTGGATATAGACATTGAGCGGATGGAAAAATACGACCTCTCAAAGTTCTCCAATATTGCCCTTTTTGAATGCGCCATACCAGGCATGAACAATCTGGTACCGCCCGATACCAGGATCAATATAGTGATCGACCATCATCCATTTAACATATCTGAAGTGAAGGCTGATTACATTGATATCCAACCCGATATAGGTGCCAGTGCAACCATAATGGCCATGTATTTGAAGGAACTTCAGATCAATTTCAGTAGTGAACTGGCAACAGCACTCCTTTATGGTATCAGGGTGGATACTCATGAATTCAAGAAAAATGCCACCCAATCTGATCTTGAAGCCGCTGCATTCCTGTACCCCCTTGTTGACCATGATATATTAAGCCAGATCGAGACCCCGTCCATGTCAACAGAAACCTTTGACATTATGGGCTATGCCATCCAGAACAGGCAGGTCGTTGGCAGTTACCTTATATCCAATGTGGGGCCGATCAGGGACCGGGATGCCCTGCCCCAGGCAGCAGATTACCTGCTGAACCTTGAAGGCGTTACCACAACAATTATTTTCGGGCTTACTGAGGAATCCATCCACATCTCAGGAAGGAGTAAGGATGTCAGGGTCAATATCGGTGAGATCATGCGTGAAGCCTTTGGTGAAGAGCATGGAGGTGGACACTCTACGTCTGCAGGAGCACAGATACCTCTTGGTGTGTTCAGCGGTACAAAGGATAAACAAACCTTAATGAAACTGGCAGAAGAGGCAATTGTCAAAATGCTGTTCGATGTTATGGGCATGGAAGAAAAGGAAGAATAAAACGTTCTTCCTTTTCAATATTCTTTTTAATTTTCTTGTAGTATATCAATTATAACTTGATGTACTCAAGAAAATCCGACCGAAGGGAGGATTTTGTTCCCGTATATAATCTATAAGATTATGTACTTATTTCTCTATCAGACGCATTAACGACTTTTTAAAAGCCTGAGCCTTGCCAATTATGATTTCAGATGACAGTGTGCCCTGGGCAAAACTATAGATAACAGCCGTGGTGGAAAGTATGACAAGGATTGCCAGTACTACTATGGCTGTGGAACTAATCTGACTACCCATAACCTTGAAAGTATCACTACGCCCATCAACTTCAACCAGGTATGTGCCGGGCTTGGACCTGTTCATTGTAAATTCTATTGTCATGATCTCACCAGGACCAAGGACCAGGTCTTCTGTTGCTATTTCTTTACCATTTACTTTCAGAGTCATTGTATCTGCCTCACGGAGCGTACCGAAATTGGCTACTTCTACCGTGATGTTTACATTCTCTCCCGGCTGCACACTTTTGGGCTCGATGGTCAGGTTCGAATATACAAGTCGTGCACTTGGGTCTGTGATATCAATATCCTTTGAAGCGTCCTGGTGCCCTGATTTGGAAGCAGTGATCGTATGGGTACCGATCTGGTCAGGTGTGTGGGTGATATTTCCACTTGCCGGGGTTGTCCCAAGGTCATTGCTGCCGAACATAACTGTTACACCACTAACACTTTTGCCTTCGGAAGTTATTGATATGACAATGGTCTCACCTCTGTCAGCTAGCAATGGAGCACTTATTTCCAGCACCTTTGGCTGGTACAGGATTTCTATATCCTCGCTATCGCTCTCATACCCGGATTTGGAGGCAGTGACTTTGAATTCACCGGTTTCAACGGGTGTGTAGATAAGCTCACCATTGGAATCGGTAGTACCGACCTCGGAATCATCAAAAGTGATAGATACATCTTCCACTTCATCGCCGTCAGAAGTGACCAATATGGTGAACTCTTCGTTCTCATAGACGCTATTTGGGATGTCCAGGTCAAGATAAAGGGGTTCTTTTACTATGATCTCCTGGAATGGGTAGAAACGGACGGCACTGCCGTCGTCAGCTACCTTAAACTTGATCTCACCCATTATGTTTATGGTATCGTCTCTGTCGAGACTAAAACTATCCTCGTTTTTCAATACAATTGAAGGTGAAGTTTTTGTTACTTCCATGATACCATAGGTATCCCCTATTTCTACTGTGGTAAAACTATCAGATATCTGGAATAGACCATCTATGAACACGGAATTCGTTTCCATGCCCCTGAATACACTGTCAATATGAGCTACGATTATAGGTATATCGGTCCCATCCACATCTACCTCATAGAGGTAGGTGTCTCCTTCACTGGCGATATCGGTGGTAATTTCTTCCCCGTTCTTCAGGAGGGCTAGCATTAACGCACCACCGTCGCGGCTGATCTCATCGATCCTGAGACTGTATCCTTCCTCTAAAGTGAGCGAGTTACCGATATGCAGGGTGTGTTTTTTATCTTCATCGATAAGTATCTTGGATAGCTTGCCTTCCTTGATGAGGCTCCTGTCGCTGGAGACAAAAGATGATTCTTTCAAGTAGCCTGCAAAATATGTATACCCCATAAACCCGATGGACTGGAAAGTATTCCAATCGTCGCCACTGTGTTCGAAGTTCATGGAGATAGGTTTAGTGGTGTAGGTTAACTTACCGTAATCAACTGATTTTCCGTTACGTACTACTTCCAGTGTTTCGTCACCATAACCGGTATCCATATCATAGAGCAGACCTTCAAAGTTGAAGGGTGTCCACTTGAAGGTGGTTTCCTCTGTTACTGTACCTCTTAGTTCATAGGTGCCCGGTTCTGACATATCAACATAGGGTGCGAACCGCAGTGTACTATCATCAGCCACTATGATATTGATCTTACCCATGAGGTTGAAGTCATCTCCTTTCCCCAGACTTACGGTATTATCATTTTCCATTTCAATGCCGGTTGAGTCTGCGCTCTTGATCTCCATCAAGCCGAACTCATCCCCAGTACTGACATCAATATAATTATCAGATACCTGGAAGATACCCTCGATCACAATGGTGCTGGTTTCTGTTCCCACAAATACTTTATCAAAGTAGATAGCAATGATAGGAATATCCCTGGCACCTCCCAGGTCTTTTTCATAGACAAAGGTGTCATCTTCTTCGACTATATCTTCAACCACCTTTTCGCCGTTCTTGAACATTGCCACCATCACAGCATCGCCGCCTGAACCGAATTCAGAAATCCTTAATTCATACCCTTCTTCCAGTTCCAGGGATGAACCCGACCTTAGATTGTATTTCTTATCCGTATCCAGCAGGACCTTGCTGAGTTGTCTCTCGTCCAGCAGGCTGTCACTGTCTGAAGCAAAGGTGGTATCTTTGGTGTAGCCTGCAAAGTACCGGTCTGCCATGAAGCCGATGACTTCGTAGGTCTCCCAGATGTCCTGCTCAAAATCGATAGTTATAGGGGATGTCTCGTATATGATGTCTCTCTTGCCCAGTGACCTGCCAATATCCTTAATGGTCAAGGTCTCTTTCCCTATGTCATTGTCAAGGTCGTAGTAGAAGCCGCTAAAACTCTGGGGGTTCCAGGTGTAGGTTTTGGACATACCAGTGTCTTGAACCCAGATGCGGTTGCCTGAAGAGTATGTCTTGGAATTTACAACTAATTCTTTTTCATCAGTTTCTACTGTATCATTGCCGTCAGAGGCCTTAAAATAATATTTATATGTACCTACATCGCTAATTGTTATATTGAAAACATAATCCTTCTCATCAGATGTGACTTGGTCAGAAGAATCATCTTCTTCCATTTCGTGGTCATCATCATTAATATATAGGTACACGTACTCGAGTGTATCGTTATCAACATCCTTTATTGTTACAGAAAAATTAAATGTGACCGGTGTAACTCCACTTGTAGGATTAACACTTTCTTTTTCCACTGTAGGTGCATTATTAGACGTGTCTTCATGTTCAGTAGTAAAACTCCAAGTTTCGGTTTCGTTCAAATTATTTCCTGCCAAATCTGTTACATCAGTAGTCACCGTTGCTGTATATTCCGTATTGTAATTCAGATATTCGTCTGGATCAAAGGTCGCAGTCTTTGTAGAACTGTCATAAGTTACCGTACCTAAAATTGAACTTGAATTTGATGAAATGTTTAGAAGAAATGAACTAGTATTCAGTGTTGATCCATTCATTTCGTCGCTAAACTCTGCTGTGATATTAGCCGTAATATTGAAGCTAGTATTATCATTTTCAGGGTATGTATCTTCAACTGTAGGTTTTGTAGTATCTACTGTAGTGTCGGATGCTGTGATAAAACTCTTTTCTTCACTTTTATTGGAATTACCAGCTTCATCAGTACTAAAAACTCGATACTTATATGTTGTTGAAGGATTCAAAACTGTAAGGGTTATCTCGTGTGATGTAACATTTGAAGAGCTAGAATTATCGTACTCACTGGTTGAATCTATACCATATTCCACCCTAGATGTAGAGTCCTCGTGAGTTATCCAGGTAATTACTGCAGTAGAATTAGTTACAGTTCCATTTGTTACCTCAGTTATTTCTGGTGATTTGTCATCCTTAGATTGAATAGATTCTGTAGGATTTGAACTTGAAGAGTTTGTACCATCAGAGGCATTCACTTTATAGTAGTAATCAATTTCATCTTCTGTGTTATCAGTATATATTTCAATCCCACTTGATGTATTACCCCTTAAAGAATATGTTCCATCCTGTTCTGTGGCTCGCAGAATATCGTAACCTGTAACATTAACTCCATCGTCATCGGATTTGTCCCAAGTTATATTTATATATCCCCCATCATCACCCGTCACATCTGATGCATCAACATTAGTAGGTGCAGCAGGTGCAGCAACAGCTATTGCAGTAAATAAGGATAAAACCGCAATTGCAATTATCATTGAACTGAACTTCATAATCCATCACCTTCATTAACCAACAATCCCAAAACAAAACTTCCTATCCTATTCATAATATCATAACCTTCTAATTATTCTAACTAATCATCTACTGACATAAATAAATCATCATTTTCCTTTTTGCCCACATCAATATATGCCCTATATGCCGCAATCAGCGTACCCAGGAATATAGGTGCCATAAAGAACCCGCCTATACCACCCACAAGACCGCCGCCGATGAATGCCAGCATAACCAGGAGCGGATGGATACGGGATGCCCTGCCAACGATGTAGGGTTTGAATATTAATTCAGTGGGTACATACAGGATGAGGGCTGATACCAGTATAAACACAGCCGCATTCTCGACCCCGAACTCCAAATACCTGAATATAGCAATAGGCAGCAGCACCATCCAGCCTGCAAATATGGGTATTAAGCCTGCGATAAGTATCAGTGCCGACATTGCAGGGATATGTGGCACCTTGAAATAATAGAACACCCCGACTGAAAGAATGCTGGTGATCATGGCGGCATAAATGTTACCAAGGAAGATGCCTGCCAGGATATAATCAAGGTGCTCCTTAAATGATTCAGCAATCAAGAGCTTATTCCCAGGGACCGTACGCATTAAGGCGGTCACGAACCTGGAGCCATCCATTAGCAAAAAAAAGCATACAAATACCGAAATGATAACATTGAGTATGAATAGGGCGATCTTTATACCCATCGAAAAGGGAATCTGCCCCAACATGGGCAGAATAGTAGAAGATAGGTTTAACACTGCATCCTGTATCAGCTGATATATAGGCTCAGGGATATCCAGTTCATTTATGAAAGTAATTGTCGAATTGACCAACTGCTGTTGGTTCTTGGCCATCATGATCAACTGGTTCAATATCTCGATCATACCCAGCCCCAGGATTCCCATAAGTGGTGTGATTATGGCAACAGTAGCAACCAATGAAGATATCCGCTCACCTACGCCCCTTTTTATTAGTTCTCTCCTTATGGGTCTGGCAACATAGGCAAACACCAATCCCAGGATGATACCATCCAGTAGCGGAAGGATGATATAACCAAAGGTGGCCAGTATCAATAACAGGACAATACCTGCAATGATTATCCACCTGTTCTCAATAAGAACAGTAATACCATCCTTTTCTGGCATCCATCTCCTCCTCTTAAATTATTTAATACTCTTTGCACTAATAAATGTTAGTAAAGTAACAGCACGTAATAATATTTATACTTGTCGATTTTTAGAAAAACATTTTAATAAATGTGTGAAGACTGTCGGTCAATCATTCCAGTTTATTTAATCGATATTGAATCCGCCTTATCAGGCCACGGATAGTCTGTACTTCTCTTGATGTTAATCTTGCACGCCCCAGAATCCTGCGTATCATCAATGTAGTCTTATCCTTCTTATGTACAGGATAATCAATTTCTCCCAGCAGTTGTGTGATATGACCATACATCAGGTCCAGGTCCGGACGTTGGGCAAGTTTGATACTGCCTGCCTCCAGATCGTTTAGTTCATAAAGTACTACAGCCACTGCGTGGGACAGGTTCATACTGGAATAATCAGGACTGGTATGAATGCTCATAATTATATCGCAAAGCTTCAGTTCATCATTGCTCAAACCCTTATCCTCACGTCCGAACAGGATGGAGACAGAAGCGCTTTTTCCTGTAAGCAACTGCTTGACAGATTCCGGGGAATAAGGCGGCATCCTTATATGGTTTTCAACTCTCACGCCCGGATTCCCTGTGGCAGCTATCACCAGGTTGGAACCGGCCACTGCATCCTGGATGGTTGAATGAACAGAAGCATTTTCCATTATCTCCCTGGCATGCATTGCAAAGGCCCTGGCTTCACCTCCCATCTCACATGGATTGACCAGTGCCAGGTCTGAAAAACCGAAATTCTTCATAACACGGGCCGTGGAACCCACATTGCCCCCGTAAAGCGGTTCTACCAGTACCACACGTATGTCCAGACCATCATTGACCATGGTCTTTCGTTTGGGCTGTATGCTTAAATCGGTTGTGATTTTAAGCCCCTATCTCTTGCTGCACCAGCTCCCCCTCCTACCCCCACTGCTCCGGGGTCCCCCGCCCGGCCAACAAGAATTAGGTTTCGTGCCCACGCCCGCGAGTTTATTTTAGGGGGGGTGTCATGCGGGTCGGAAAAATCAAATCCTATAAGTACTATAGCAGATGCCCCCAGTTCCCGTGCCAAAAAGACACATCGGTCCCCGTCAGTAAACCCGCCAAAGTTGTGGACATTAGCCAGGGGTACGGCCTGGGTGGACCCCACTACATTGTAAAGTTTGGGAACAATTGAACTTATAATCGGTATATTGTCTCCGTGACCATGGACCACCATCACTGCCCCCCTCTGGCTGGCCTCTATTTCGGCTTTAACATCCCCGTCCAGGTCAGTCACAATAATGTGGGGCACAATACCCTGATTCATAAGGACGGCAGCGGCACCATCGGCAGCAATGATGCAAAAATCGTCAGGTTGGACCAGTTCAAGTTCACCTTTCAAAGTAGGTGCATTGCCGCATACAAGCACATCCCTGTCCCTGACCAGTTCTTCGAGCCTCCGGATGGATGCTATTTTAGAAGATGGCATGCCTGAAATAATTCCGGACAACACCCTGGCAGATTCTTCATCCAGGACACGGTTATAACCCATATCCCTGATTATTTCCAGGTATAGCGGCTCCCAGTCTTCAAATCTCATGATATCTTTGAAATGCTCATCTTCATGCCTGTACCTTCAACGTCCCATTCCTTAACCAGGTCACCTTTGGGCTCAATATCCATGCTGATGACCAGCAGTTTTGTCCTGACCTCATCGGCAATATGCGCTTCCCAGTCCAGGACAAGATCCAGTATCCGCTCATCTTTTATCAGCACGACAGCCTTGATCTTTTCTTCTACATCCAGGTCAAGTTCTTTTCGCATATCCTGCAGCCGCCTGATAACCTCATGGGCATATCCTTCTGATTCTATCTCCCTTGTAAGCATGGCATCCACGTACACAAGGCCGCCAGAGAACTCGGCAGCTGCAATATGTTCGGGTATGGTCTCATTGAACCGCACCATCTCAGATGTTATAGTAACAGTTTCCCCTGCTATTTCCAGTTCACACTGTCCGGAATCCACGAGTGCATCCCGCATTGAAATAACATCAGCAGAACCAATGGCTGCAATGACCTTACCTGCATCGCCTTTGAATACCGGGCCAATAGCTTTTGGTTGTGGCACAGTTTCCAGTCCCAGTTCATCCCAGGTCTCATCACTACTGAGGATCATTATTTCCTTACTGTTGGTTTGCTCAAGCAGTACTGACATCAAGGTTTCAGCAGCCTGTGCTACCTGCTCATTTTCGGGGGCCACCACAATCTTACGCACCGGCCACCTTAGTTTGCGTTTAACCTTTTGCCTGGCATTGGATGCTGCCTCTACCATGTTACGGACAGTATCCATCTGCTTCTCAAGTTCAATATCCACCAGTGCATCCTCCACTTCGGGCCAGTCACACATATGTATTGACTCCGGGCTGCCAGGGTCAAGGTTGTGCACCAGGTTCTGGTAGATAGATTCTGACAGGTGGGGCATAAACGGAGCCATAACCTTGGCAATCTTAACCAGTACTTCGTACATCACCCAGTAGGCGGCCAGCTTGTCAGGGTCATCTCCTTCAGTCCATGTCCTGGGCCTGATCAGCTGGACATACCACCTGGACAGGTCCTCCAGTATAAAATCTGATATAGGCCGGGTGGCCCTGTGAAGGTTGTACTGGTCCATTGCCTCGTTCACATTAAGTATAAGTGAATTCAACCGGCTCAGTATCCAGCAGTCCTCGGGTCTTAGATGAGACTTTACCGAATCATAGGTTACAACCGAGGGGTCGAAGTTGTCCAGTGCCATATAGGGCAGTGGGAACCGATACACGTTCCAGAAGATATTGACCTTCCTGTTGATCGTGCTGACCTCGTCCCAGTTGAATTTAAGGTCCTCCCAAGGCGCATTTGATGAGAGTACATAGAACCGTAGGGTGTCTGCTCCGAATTTTTCCATTACTTCCTCAGGTGAAACTACATTGCCCTGGCTTTTGCTCATCTTCTTGCCTGCATCGTCCAGCGTGAATCCGTGCATTAGCACGCTCTTGTACGGTGCCTTGCCAAAAGCCAGCATACTTGCACCCAGCTGCGAGTAGAACCAACCTCTTGTCTGGTCGTGCCCTTCAGTGATAAAATCAGCAGGCCAGAGTTTGTCAAAGGCCTCATGCTCCCGCGGGTAGTTCAATGTGGCCCATGATGCCACTGCAGAATCGAACCAGACATCAAAGACATCAGGCACCCTTTTCATGTTCCCGCCGCATTTGCAGGTAATAGTGATATTATCCACACTTGGCCTGTGCAGGTCCAGTTCACCTTTCTGGTCTGAACGCTCCTGCAATTCTTTCATTGTACCTATAACCTCTTCTGCGGTGCACTCATCACAAATCCAGATAGGCAAAGGTATTCCCCAGTATCGCTGCCGGCTGATACACCAGTCACGTGCGCCTGATACCCAGTCAGCAAACCTGGCAGAACCGGCCCAGTCCGGGTACCATGCCACTTTATCGATCTCGCTTAACATCTCATCCTTGATATCCGAGATCTTCAGGAACCACTGCTTGGTTGCAAGATAAATAATAGGGGTCTTGCACCGCCAGCAGTGACCATACCTATGACTGACCATGCCTTTTTTGAGCAGGTTCCCCCTTTCTTCCAGGTCATTAATGATAAGCTCCTCAACTTCCTTGACATATTTTCCTTCATACTCCCCTGCATCGGATGTGTATCTGCCGTCAGGACCAACGGGGCAGAAAATGGGCAGTTCATGCTCCACACCCAGCATAAAATCATCCATGCCGTGGCCGGGTGCTATGTGAACGATGCCGGTATTCTCTGCTGTGACAAAATCCGCCATGTAAACATTATGATCAAATCCGGCCTGGGCCGGGACCTTATCAGATAAGGGGTTGTCATATGAAAGTTCAAGCAGGTCTTCCCCAAGCATCTGGTCCAGTATCTCAAAGTCTGTATAACGTCCCTGTTTCAGTACATGCTCGACCAGGCTTGTTGCCACATAGAGTACTTCGCTGCCATCTTTGTTATCCTTCCATGCCCTGATCTTGCTGTATTCAAAACCAGGGTGGACAGATACTGCAATATTTGCAGGGATGGTCCACGGTGTGGTGGTCCAGATAACTATATATGTATTCTCTTCACCCTTCACTTTAAACTTGATATAGACCGAAGGGTCCTCCTCATCCCAGTATTCCACTTCACTGTCTGCAATGGCAGTCTCGCATCTGGGGCACCAGTTTACCACCCGTTTGCCCCGTTCCAGCAGGCCCTTATCATGGCCCTGTTTCAGGGTCCACCAGGCTGCCTCAATATATTCATCCTTCAGGGTCATGTAGGGGTCTTCCCAATCCAGCCACACTCCCAGGTCCTTGAACTGCTGGGTCATATCATCCTTATGCCTGATAGCGAACTCCTTGCATTTGGCAATAAATTTATCTACTCCGTACTCCTCAATATCCTTCTTGGACTTGAAACCAAGCATTTCTTCAACTTTCACTTCTATAGGAAGGCCGTGCATGTCCCAACCTGCCCGGTCCCTGACATGGAAGTTATTCATGGATTTGTGCCGCAGGATCGAATCTTTTATGATCTTGTTCCATGCCGTGCCGAGGTGGATGTGCCCGGTCGTATATGGCGGTCCGTCTACAAAATAGAAGTCTGTACTGCCGGATCTATGCTGTCTGGACCTGGGATACGCATTTATGGAATCCCAGAAATTTTGGATGTCTTCCTCCAGGGTTTTTGGTTCATATTTATTGGTGATTTCCCGTATCATTCCCGATTCTCCGGATAAGATGGATAACAATAATTAACTGGAGTAGATAGTACTTATTATTTGAGTTAAAGATTTCTATCATGGGCAATGGATTCCCATGGTTGCCTGGAAGGCAATTGTGGATAAAGAAATATCAGGGATTAAAAAAAAGTAAATTAACCAGGTATCACAATTAATTCTATGATACCCGGTCTATCGTGGATTAATACTTTGAAGGTGAATGGGCTTCACCATGACATCCTCTACATTCACTCACATCTAATCCTGTTAACTGCGCATGGACTCCCTCATGGCAGTCTGCGCATGGACTTACTTGAAGGTGAACCGGGTGACATTCTACACAATTAATGTCTGAATGCTTGGATGGGTAATCCTGGAATTCCTGTGCCACATTAGTATGGCATTCAATACATAGTTCATTTGTTGTGTCTGAACCGAAATTGACTCCTTTAGGCATATGCCCATTGTGACATTCTGTGCAGTCTTTATTTGCGATATTCCCACTGTGGTCAATCCCTTCATGGCAGTCAAGACAATCCGGGATGCCCTTATGTTCTATATGACAGTCATAGCAACTACCAGAAAGATCCAAATGACTACCACCCTCGGTCTTCACATCATTGTATGCTTCACTATGGCATTTGTCACAGGCATCGTCAGTCAGGAGGGAATGGCTTTCATGACAGTCTTCACAAGGTTTGCCCTCAATATTTATTCTACCTTCTAATTGATGATAACTCCCGTGACATAGATCGCAATCCGAATACATAGGTTCTCCACCGAACTCGTGACACCTATCGCATTCACTTGGTATCATTTCTTTATGAACACTGAACCCGGCCATGGCTTCAGGATGGCATCCTATATCCACACATCCCGTTTCCATAGGATCTACGGATCCATGCATACTTAAGATGGAATCCTCAGTATGGCATCCACCGCAGTATTCCATCTCAATATCCCGATGCAAATGGGTCGGTTTCGCAATACTATATATCAAAAATATAAGTGCCATAATAGCTAACACTGTAACAATTTCTTTTCTCATACACTAATCCACCTTAAATCCATGCTAATCATTAGTTTAAATTAATAAAGTATAATTCCGTATACCTGCAGCAATACACTTCCAAGAAAATCCTCCCTTTGGTTGGATTAACTTGAGTACATAATCTTATAGATTATATACCTACTAAAAAACAATTAATGTATTTCAATATAAATATATCGATATGGTCTGCGGTTGTATAGTCACATAATTATTTCGCATTGAACTATTTTCAGGACTATACAATATAGTCTGCGGCTGAAAAATAAAGTCCCGCCTCCCAGATTCGAACCGGGGGCATCGCGGTTACTGCGCGTGTGCACATTTAGGTGTGCATGATCGAACTACAGCCGCGCACTCTAACCAGGCTGAGTTAAGGCGGGATAATGAATATAAGCAAGTCTCAGCCATCCGGCGGCATTCAGGATATGCACGATAATACTTATCCTTTTCGTTGATATCTGCCGGATATCACCATTGCCCGATATCTTAGGTAAAGTACTAGAGGGTAATTAGCGCAGTTGTGTGAAATCAGTGCTGAGGTTCTTTACTTTGTATCTCAAACAATCCTTGAAATCATCACCCTCAAAATCACATGGCTGCAAGTCATTCGCAGTACATTTCCGGTGGGAATACATCGTACAATCTTC
>Ga0255401_1094_pt1 | contig 14263 bp, 14 predicted proteins | sample ANMaggSSYBR01F13_FD_182110 | JGI IMG/M metagenome (GOLD analysis project Ga0255401, IMG submission 182110) | Sediment cell enrichment communities from methane seep in Santa Monica Basin, California, United Staets - ANME aggregate JGI... | ecosystem: Environmental > Aquatic > Marine > Cold seeps >...
GGCCGTCGGGAAATATAAAAAGACGGTTACGGCTCGCAGTTTGCTCTGTTTCTAAGCAACAAGTGAGTTGGGAATAAGTCAAAGCGAATTAGGGCAAAAGCTGAAGATTTCGCAACCCGCAGTCAGTTTATCGGTTAAACGCTTAAGAGCAATTGGTTATACGCCACAATTACTCGTTAAAAGCTTAACAGTAACTTATAAACTAATGTCCCGAAAGTGCCCGTTATGGAAGAATACAAATTTTTTGAAAAAATCGTTCCTTACTTAAATAATCCTTTTTCTTTAACGGGTTTTGTTCTTTTTCTATTTTTTGGAATTCATAAAATTCTAATAAATTCAGGGATTATACCTACTCTATCTAAAAGAGAAGGAAGCAAAGCTATTCAAGTGTTACTTCGCTATGGTTTTATTATAGCAATAATTACTATTTTAGCGGGCTTTTTTTATGCAGGATTGCAAAATGTTTTTGATGTTAAACGATTGGAGAAAAAAATTAATGAAGCAAGGCAATTAGTTGATAGTGAAGTATTAGCAAACATTTCAAATATTGATAATCGATTGGGATACGTCAAAGAAGCGCTTGAACCAGATGATTTCGCTAAAGAATTAAATAAAGTACGAGAAAAAATTGCACCCTCTATAAAAAAACAATTCGCAACAGGCTATAATCAACTAATTGCAGAACAGCAAATCACCTCTTTACGCCAAGCTATGAATAGTAGCCCATTGCGTATAGAATTTGGTCAATCACTTATTCAAAACCTGAAAGAGAGCGGAATAGATCCTGTAAAAGTTAACAAATTCTATGATCAACTTGCAGAGGTGCAAAGAGCTACTGAATCATTATTTGATACGTTATCATATGTAGCATCTACAAGTGTTCAAGATGATAAAAAACAATCTGATTATAATAATAGACGAATTAACTTAGCATTTAATATTCTGAAAAATCGATCAGTTATAGCCTATGTGCAAGGACTTCAAATATTAAAAGATTTGAAAGACAATTATAAATATATACCAGATAATGCAATTAATAAATTGAAATTACTTAAAAATTTAGAACCTATTCAATTAATAAACGATGCACAGGCAAACACTTTATTAGACAGGTTAGTAGATCGATCAGAAAAATTTGGTTTAGAAAAAGCAGCTTTATTGGAAGAAGGTAAACAGTTGCGTAATGCAAAACTCGAACAATATAAAGAAATTAATGAATTACTTAAAATTAAATCCACGGATAGCTGGAGTGAAGTCGTTGGAAAGGCTATATCACTAAGACAGCTTGGACGTATCACAGAAGCTGTTGCAGCTTTTTCACGATATGGTGAAATGTTTTCTAAAACTGACCCAACTGCCTATCATTATTCAACTATAGCCCAAAAATTCACTATTCAACTTGGAATGCTTTCCCTTGAAGGTGGTATTTATATTTATCATATAGATAAAGGAAGTAAAGCAAGGCAAGCAGGTTTAAAAGTTGGTGATATTTTAGTTAGTTATTGGGAGAAAGATATAAGCAACATGAATGATTTTGTATCCGCTTTAAAAAATGCACCGCGAAGTGACTCTATAGAAATTACTTATCTCCGAATGGATAAAAATGGACGTTTTTACAAGAAAGTTACTACTATACCAAAAGGTGATTTAGGCGCTGGTTTTATGCCAATTTAATCCAGTAGTGTCCGGTTAAGAACTTCGAATATTATTATAACAAATTAAAATAATTTAACATATTGACGAAATTAAAAGGGATCGACTTGAAATTCGATTATAATAATTGTCTAAACTTCAGCAAGATATTTGAAAAATCAACTATAACAGACCTCGTAACGTATAATTTCAGATAGTTATAGTTTTATCCAAACAACTTTGCAGATATTCAATAACTATCTAAGTAAAACAAAATATAACTAGTTTTTTTCAGTGATGTCCGGTTAGCTTCTTGCATGTGATTGATAACGTTTTTGTTCTTTGAAAAAAAATGAATCTGTAGAACTACAGATTGTTTCATAATAGCCAATAGCTGACGTATGGCCAGGTTCTCGATGACAAGGTAAGAATTCAATTTAATTGAAAAAAGCAGAATGAGTAAAGATATCATTAAAATTTCCATAGTTGTGGAAATTTATCAGAGATGTGAAGAAATGTCAAAGATTTCAATCTGAACAGATAGTTTAGGAGGGACACGGTAGCCTTAGCGCCTAAAACAACCCAAAAAGTTTTCCAAACATCCCGATTACCGCAACAAGGGAGAAAGAAAGTGCAAAGGTAAAGAGTCTTACAGTCAGATTCCGGTTTTCTTTTAAGCCTCTGTCAACCTTAACATCAATACGTTCGATGAGATTGTCTATTTTATCTTCAAGCCGTTGAAACCTGTGATTCACCTGCTCAAAACGTTTATCCATCTGCTCAAAACGTTTATCCACCTGCTCAAAACGTTTATCCACCTGGTCAAAGCGCTTATCAGTATCGTATTTAAAATCCTTAAGCTGATCCTTGATCTGTTCCTGGTTTCTTCTTGATTCATCAATTTGAACCTGTAAAAGATCAAACCGGCTGTCAAAATATTTTGTGTTAGGAAAAAAACCGGCGATAAGAGCCTGAAAATCTTGTGGCAGTTTTATCTGCTCCTGTTGTTTTATTTCATTTCCCATAATTGCTTCTCCAAAAAGACATAGGGGTCATTATGTTGCGAGTTTAGTATCTCTTGAAGTTGGAGTCATTATCGATATACGCGTAATTCAAATCAAACTTCAGCCATTTCTGCGTGTCGTAACCGATTCCCACTCCGCCGTACCATGTTTTATCATCTCTGATCTTGTTCGTATCGTCAACATCAATTGCCGATCTCTCAAATTTGTCCTTTCCGTACCCTGCATTTGCACTGAGACTAATTTTTTCATTCCTGGCAAAAACATGGCGGAAATTCAGATTTACGTCATTCTTTGTAAAGGGTGCATTTGTATCGATATCTTCTTCTATGACACGTATAATCTTTAATCTCAGTTGATTATAAAAGGAAATATCGTACCCAATGTCTACAAGAGTGGAAAATTTATCGAAGCTGTCATCTTTGCCGGAGACAGTCTTATCATATTTTTTTTCCGCCCAACCCAGCTTAAGATAGCCGTTCAACTTTGCCGACGGATCAAAGGAAAGACCAATATAGACCATATTGTTTTTGTTGTCATAGGTGTCATAATTTACTTTGGAATAGTTATATTCGATTTAATTTCATCTTAAAAAGAAATTCCTCAGTATAAGGCGGTATTGACTGACTGGGAAATTCCAGGAGTACGTAACGTCCCCCAAGAAGAAGCTGAGAGTTCTGCTGAAAGAAAGTAACAAGTTCAGGATCAATGTGCATCTCAACCGCCGGAATAATTTCTATTGATATACCTTTTTCCTTCACAGCTTCTTTTATTTTCTTCAGTACAGGCAGAATCGTCTTTTCATCGTTATTATAAACACCGTTTCCGGAATGGGGAGATGCGATGATAGTATGTATTCCGTCGGCCTCGGAGATCCGGCACATCTCAAGCGCCTCATCCATGTTCCTGGCGCCATCATCAAGGCAGGGAAGGATATGGGAGTGCAAATCGATCATACATAACCATTAACTAAATCATAACCATTTGATATAATTGACAAGTTATTTTCGGTTAAAGAGCCGCAGAACGGCATAATCTATCTTTTTACGAATTTGTTAACTTTGAGCCTTCAATTTTGCTCAACTTAGGTGTAAAGAGCAGTTAATATTTTATTGCTTTCTTCAAAGCCGTCCTGACAATAATCTCCGAGAAAGTCTTGAATATTTTCCATAAAAAATATTGCATTTTCGTTCTGACCGGATAACAGGCATTCCTTTGCTTCATCCATAGCAGATAGAAAAGTATCCACAGCATTTTTAACATGCGTGTTGTTACCTATAAGATTTGCATACAGGCCAAGATCCTGCGCAAACAGACGTGCCAGCAGATCAATTTTTAACCTGAACACAGGGGTTGAATACAAGACAGCATCGGAAGGAGCCATGTTTAATTTTTGGAGAGTTCTGCCGAGACAGATTGTTAAAAGATGGGTTAGTCCCTGGACAACAGCCATATTCCGGTCGTGTGTAACCGGATCCATATGCGTAACAATTGCCCCCTTTTTTGTAAATTCATCTTCGAGCCATTCAAGCCATTTGGTTCCTCTTCCATGGCATACAATTATGTTTTGCCCCATTATGGAATCAGTAAAAGGACCGAAAAGGGGATGTGTCCCTGTTACCTGAGCTGAGGTAGAAGAAAGCATGTTTTTTAGAATACTTTCTTTAAGGGAGCAAAAATCCATAAGAAGCTGATTCTGACTCATTACAGGGCCGATTCTTTCGGAAATAGACATGGCTGCATCAAGAGGCACGCTTAAAATTACCACATCGCACTTTTGGGCAACATCTTCATATGTGATTTCCGTTTTTCTGCCGGAAATTAAAACATTGTGGCCGGCTTCAGAGAAAAAACGCTTGAACCAGCGGCCCATGCCTCCTGTCCCGCCAATTATACCTACGTTTAATCTGTCCATGATATTATCACTTTTTGTCTTAATAAATGATCTGCAAGCACAATGCATGTCATTGCTTCACATACAACATTGATGCGTGGTATGGCCGATATATCGTGACGCCCTTTTGTGGAAATTGTTTTTTGATTTCCGAACCGGTCAATTGTGTTTTGTTCAATTGCAATTGAAGGTATAGGTTTAACTGCTGCGCGTATTACAATATTATCGCCGTTAGATATTCCGGCAAGGATTCCTCCGGAATTGTTTGTTATAAAGCCATCAGGAGTTATTGGATCATTATTTTCAGAGCCAAGCTTTGCGGCAGCCTTAAAACCGGAGCCGATCTCGACTCCCTTTACCGCTCCTATACTCATTATTGCCTTTGCCAGATCTGCATCAAGTTTGTCAAATACCGGATCACCCAAACCCTTTGGAACACCTTCTGCCTTTATTTCTACAATACCTCCTAATGAATCACCTTTTTTCAGGACACTTTTAACTCGTTTTTCCATATTTTCAGCAGCATCCATATCCGGGCAGAAAAACATGTTTTTATCCATTACTTTTATATCGCATTTTTCTGCCTTTATCCCGCCAAGTTCCACAGTGTACGCATGAATCCTGACATTTTTTCTCTCCAGAAGAGTTTTTGCAACTGCTCCTGCTGCTACCCTTCCAACAGTTTCTCGTGCAGAGGCACGGCCGCCTCCCCGCCAGTCTCGTATGCCATATTTCGCCAGATATGTTATATCTCCATGTCCGGGACGAAAAAGATCCGCATAAGGCTCGTAAGCCTTTGAATCAGCATCCTTATTTTTAACCATAATCATAATAGGAGTGCCGGTTGTAAAGCCGTCAAATACGCCCGACATGATAATAGCTGAATCAGGTTCTTTTCGACTTGTACTTGCAACCGACATGCCCGGACGTCTGCGGTTCAGCATTGCCTGAATGATTTTCTCATCAAGAGGAATTTTTGGAGGGCAGCCATCAATTACAACGCCAACAGCTTCTCCATGTGATTCACCCCATGTCGTTATTTTAAACATCTTTCCAAAAGTGTTGCCAGGCATATGTACTCCTCATAAGTGCTAAGATGAACGTCCAACATATTAAAAGATGAACGTCCAACATCGAACATCCAACATCGAATTTTGAATAAGGTATTCTGACAATTTATAAACTGGCGGAGCGAAGCGATTTCATCATTCGATGTTCAACGTTGGACGTTCGATGTTCGATGTTCATTTTTTTCCTGATCCCTGTTCTATCAAGTTTTTTTGTATGGTAAGACAAATATTTTCTATATCAATATTATCTGTATCCACAGAAAAGTCCATTGCCTTTTCATAAAAGGGATTGCGGTATATAAGGGTTTCTTCGATTTCTTCCATAAGCCCTTTTGATGTTAAAGATGGGCGTGAATCTTTTGTAGTTTCATCCTTTAAAATCCTGTCCTTGACAGTTTCAGGTGTTGCTCTTAACCAGATACTGACTCCGCTTTTTTTCATATTTTTTACATTTTCTTCATCAAGGATAGCTCCGCCTCCTGTTGCTATCACGTGTTTGTCAAGAGAACTAAGTCTTTTCAATACATGCTTTTCTTTTTTTCGAAATGATTCCCAGCCCTCTGTAGCCACAATTTCGGAAATAGTTATCTTGTATTCTTTAACAAGTTCAACATCGGCATCCAGAAAAGACCATCCGAGTATTTTAGCAAGAGATTTTCCTACTGAAGACTTTCCTGTACACCTGTATCCTATTAAATATATATTCATTATTCGTGCCCCGTATTTCCTCACAAGCATAGTTTGCCGCATACGCAAGGCGCACAGGCCATGAAGCTGTGGTAGTTCACTGCAAATGGCCTGCAACACAGCGGATGCGGTAAAATAGGCTTGCCCGAAGGGTGAGCAACTGAATCGTTTTATGAGTTGCTTATGAGAAATTCGGGTAAAGCCCTTCAAAGACCTTCCAGAATTCAGGAAAAGATTTTTCTACACATTTTTCATCTTTTATTTTGATGCCGGGAACAACAAGGCCCGCAACAGCAAAACTCATAGCTATCCGATGATCATTGTATGTGTTAATTTCTGCTCCAACCGGCTTTCCGCCTTTTATAACCAAACCATTTTCAGTTGTATTTGCTTCAATTCCCATTTTTGAAAGTTCTGTTGCCACAGAACTTAGACGATCGCATTCTTTTTCTCTTAAATGTGCAACATTTTTTATAATGGTTGTTCCTCTGGCAAAAGCCGCCACAACAGCAAGAGTAGGAACTATATCCGGCATGTTGGCCATATCAACCTCAATTGCCGAGAGTTTATTCCCGCGCACGGAAATGCCGTCATTTTCATGAAATACCTTACAACCCATTTTTTCCAGAACATCTGCAAAACGCACATCGCCCTGACTTGAGTTTTTTGATATTCCTTTAACTTTTATCTTTGCACCGGTTATAGCAGCGGCAGCCCAGAAGTATCCAGCCTGGGAACAATCCGGTTCAACATAATAATTGCCTGACTTGTATATTTGATTTCCAGGAACATTAAAGCTGCTGTATCCGTCTCGAATAACCTTAACCCCTAGCCTCGTCATAATATCGACAGTCATATCAATATAAGGCCTGGAAACCGGCCCCCTAATTACAGTTATTTCAAGGCCTTTATCAGTATATGGTGCCATTAAGAGCAGTGAAGAAAGATACTGACTGCTTATACTGCAATTAATGTCCACATGACCGCCATCTATTTTGCCGCCCTTGATTTTTATTGGAGGGCATCCATTGGCATTGACGGCTAATGCTTCAACTCCTGCCTGATTAAGACCGTCTAAAAGATCCTGTATCGGCCTTTCAAACATACGTTTTGTGCCTGTAAGTGTATATGTGCCATCCCCGATTGCAACAATTCCGGTTAAAAGACGCATCGACGTTCCGGAATTAGCAAGATAGATTGGATCCTTACAGGGTTTTAGCAATCCTTTAGAGCCATGTACTACAACTTTCTCTTCGTCTTCATCTATTCTTATGCCTAATTGCTTCAGAGCGTTCAGGGTGAGCAGGGTGTCTTCACTTTTTAAGCAGTTTATTATATTGCAGACTCCATCGGAAAGACCTGCTGCTATAAGAATCCTGTGGGTGTAACTCTTTGAGCCTGGAACGTTAACTTCACTGTTTTTTATTTTTTGTGTCTTAATTTCAATCATAAATCACGAGAGCATCCAGCACGGTTTTTCTCATAACATCAACAGGAGCTTTCTTTCCTGTCCATAATTCAAACTGGGCGACACCCTGGTGAACAAACATTGAAACTCCGCCTATTGTAATGCAGCCGATATCTTCAGCCTCTTTTAAAAGCCGGGTTTTCAGGGGATTGTAAACAACATCCATTACAACCATATCTTTTTGCAGATACTCTTTTTTTATTGGCATTTCGTCAATATTTGGATCCATCCCAATAGGGGTCGCATTAATAAGTATTTGACAGTCATAATTTTTATACTCCTGCAATGGATAATATTCCACGCCAAGATCTCTTGCCAGTTGTTTCCCTTCATCTTCTAATATATTTACAATAGTTAATCTGCCGCTTTCTGATAATATTCCATACCCAATTGCACGCGCAGCTCCGCCGGCTCCTATCATTATAACATTTTTATCTTTGATGCTTGTTTTTTCCAGCAGAGCGTTTGTTGCTCCAAGATAGTCTGTATTACTGCCAAAAAGTTTACCCTGTCTATTAATTATAGTATTAACAGCTCCAATCTTTACAGCGTTTTCATCTATTTCATCTAAAAATTCCATTACAGTCAGCTTGTGCGGTATGGTAACACTAACGCCTTTAATGCCAAGTCCCCTTATTCCGGCAATAGCTGAAGCCACATCTTTAACATTAAATGCAAGATAAACTCCTTTATATCCTATATCGGCAAATGCACTATTATGCATAACAGGACTAAGGCTGTGAGATATGGGATCTCCAATAACGCAAAAAAGTGAAGTGCTCGCATTAATATCCATATAATTATTTCCTTTCTCTGTAACTTCTCAAAAAGTTCGGCTAAAGATAAAAAAGACGAGTCCGCTGGTGATGAAATGTAAAATAGCTGACTGTTTGAGTATCTTAGTGAGCTTTGATAAAAAACAGCGCATAAGAAAATTTATCTTTAAAGCATATGATCTATCGCTTAACCAATACGTATTAAAAGGATTGCCACTGTTTTTTCTTTAAGCTCACTTAGATGCGAGTTTCAGATATTCTTACATTTTATTATCAGTGGGCGAGTCTTGTATCATGTAATTAATCCTGAAACTTTGGATATGAACCAAGCAATTTAAGGTACTGGCAGAGATTTTTCATTTTTGATACTGTATCTTGAACTTTTGGATCTTCTATATGTCCCTCTAAATCAACAAAGAAAAAGTAGCTCCAGTTTTCGTGTTTGGTCGGTCTCGACTCAAGCTTAAGCATATTTATTCCAGATTTTGCAATTGGCTCCAGGACTCTGTAGAGAGCTCCTGGAACGTGAGAAGTTGCGAACATAATTGATGTTTTATCGTTTCCTGTCATGTGGATTTCATCTTGCCCAATTACCAGAAATCTGGTTATATTTCTTGAAAAATCCTCAATTTTAGATGCAACTATTTGCAAATTATACAATCTTGCGGCTTCACTACTTGCAATTGCGGCTGTTTCTGAATTTTCAGCGGCTTTTTGGGCTGCATAAGCCGTGCTGCTACATTCTTCCTGCGCAATTTCAGGCAAATTTTTTCTGAGCCATCCTCGACACTGCCCAATTGGTTGAGGGTGTGAATATATTACCTTGATATCATCCAAGTTCCCTGTTTTAGATAAAAGATCCAAAGATATATTAAGATATAATTCAGCACATATTTTTAGATTGGATTCAAAGAAGAGGTCCAGGGTATAATTGACAGCCCCCTCTATAGAGTTTTCAACAGGTGTAACACCGTAATTGCATGCACCTTTTTCAACTTCGGAAAATATGTCCCGGATACTCGGCTGTGGAACAAATAACACACTGTGTCCGAAATGCTTAATAGCGGCAATATGGGTGAATGTAGCTTCAGGCCCAAGATATGTTACTATCTGCGGCTTTTGAATTTCACGGGCCGACGCAAATATCTCGGTGAATATATGCCTGAGTGTACTATTAATCAGGGGGCCTTTGTTGATACTTGAAAGCCTCTTGATAATTGTTGTTTCACGTGCGCTGTCTAAAATCGGCTCATTGTTTAGTCCCTTGATTTGTCCAATGGCCTTTGCAAGCAGAAGCCTTCTGTTGATAAGATCAAGAATATTGTCGTCAATATCATCTATGGATTTCCGCAAAGTATCAATTTTTGGAGTCGAGTCATTGTTTTTAGTATTTTCGGAATTTGCCATGATATTACTTTTCCGTAATTGTTTCTTCAATTTTATGTCCGAAATGCCTGCCGCCTTCCTCGATCGCTACAAGAACTTCATCTCCTGGTTTCAGGGCTACAACTGATACTGCTTTTCCTTCAGGATCAGTCAAGCGAATTGTTTCCGCATTCTGAAGAATAGTAGATATCTGCTTGTCGCCAACAACCGCCTTAACCAGCATTAATGGACGTTTCTCAATTTTCAGGCGACCCACAATACCAACTGTCGTGTTGCCCTTGAAATCGACGATTATTACCTGATCTCCTGCTGAAAGATCCGAAAGATACTTGGTTTTATCGCCAGGAACCCTTGTATATGCATGAACCGGCCCTGCATTTACCCTGAAAGGCCTGGGGGATACATAGGGATTAGAAATGCTTTCCGAATGTACCAGAAACAATGCACTGCTGCTGTTTCCAATCAGCATTCCCTGCCCGGAAGTCATTGATGTGCATGTGTCAACACATACTCTGTCACCCATTCCGACAGAAATTACTTCCGCAATTCTGGCTGTTTCAAGAGGAGTTTTGTCTTCCAGTGATCTCAATTGAGAAAGGGCCTTTTTCAATTCAAGCGGGTCTTTTGTATGAAAAAGGATATGATTTACACCTTTTTCCAGAATGCCGAAGGCGGTTTGGGCATCTTCGAAACTGTTAACCTGAGCAATAACCTCAGCTCCTTTTGCTATTAAGTTTTCCAGAGGTATTATTGTCCAGTCACTGCATTGAAGAATAACTTTTTTATTCTGACTGAGCTTTACTATTTCTTCTTCGTCTTTTCCGCTTTTAATTGTAAAAAATATTACATCTTCGCCTGTCTTTAAGTCGCCGTCCTCTGAAATTGTCTGAATTCTGCCCAGTTCTTTTACTTTATCGGTAAATCCCTTTGGTACCATTATGCCGTCAGCCCCGCCCTCAAGGGCGGTTGTTACCATTTTTTTATCCCAGGGATCCACTTTTACCCATATTTTTCGCATTATCTTCCCCCTCAAGTTGATATTAGTCGAGTAGTTGACTACTTAACTATTTGTAACACTTTAGCTTTATGAAACAAACCGGTCGTGCGTGAGCTTCAGGTGTGATCGAATTCAAAACAGGAAACTGTTTGAGTGCATTAGAGATCGTTAAGAAAGAACTGTGTGGGATATTGTTCATTATTTATTAATGACTTGTTGAATTGTTACTATTATTTTTATTCATGGCAAGTTCTTTCTTTACGATATCTTATGCGTGAGTTTTTCATGGTTTGAATTTGATTACACCTGAAGCGAATATATTTTCATAAAGCTAAAGTCTTACAACTATTCCAAAATTTTCAAGGCATCTTCCACGCTGCTCTTATCATTTACAATGGCTGAAATAGCTTGCACCATTTGTTTTGGATCTCTATGCTGAAAAACATTTCGACCTATGGAAACACCGGAGCCTCCGGCATCAATTGAACCTTTTACCATTTCCAGTATTTCCTGATCCGAGTCCATTTTGGCTCCACCTGCAATTACCACAGGTACAGAACATCCTTCAACAACTTCTTTGAAACTATCTGTTGAACCTGTGTACGAAACCTTAACGATATCCGCTCCCATCTCATTTCCTACTCTGGCAGCGTGTTTGATGACTTTAACGTCATACTCGTCCTTTATCTTTTCGCCCCTGGGATAGATCATCGCAAGAAGGGGCATGCCCCATGTGCGTGCCTCATAGGCGACTTTGCCGAAATCATTCAGCATTTCCTTTTCACCGGCATCACCCAGGTTTACATGTATGGAAACAGCATCTGCACCGAGTTTGACAGCTTCTTCTACTGAGCAGACAAGAGTTTTTGCATTGGGATAAGGGGATAGGGATGTTGAGCCGGACAGATGTATTATGAGGCCTACATCATTACCTTTGCCGCGATGGCCTTCACCAACAAGCCCTTTGTGTTCAACAATGGCGTTAGCGCCCCCTTCAGCCACCTTGTGTATAATACTCTTCATATCCTGCAGGCCGTCAATAGGGCCCACAGAGATACCGTGATCCATAGGAACAATTATGGTTTTCCCTGTATTCCGGTTTATTATACGTTCCATACGGATATGTTTGCCTAAGATTGTCATGATATTCTCCTCCTTTTTAACCCCCTTTTAAACCAAAAAAGGCCGCGAAGTTTTCTCCACGGCCTCTAAAAAACCGTGGGTTTTAAAGTCTACCCACGGCTTGTTGCGCTTATTAAATTTATTTTGTCTCAGCGCATCCAGGCAGGCAGACCGGTACTAAAAAAATAGCAATAAAAAAAATACCGATAACAGTTGCCTGAATGCTTGTACACCACTAAAATCTCCTAAATTATAATTGCTTTTTCACTTTGACCGCTCGTATTTATATTATCAAAATTTGTATGTCAAGAGTTTTTTTAATTTAAACAGGTACTGAGGCTTTGTAAAGTGTGGCTTTACCTTCGATTCTATACTTGTTAACCGAAGAGGGGATAATAACCGATGTCCCCATTTTCAGAAGTATATTTTCATTTAAACTGATATCTGTAATGGAGGCCTTTCCGTCAGTACAAAGAATTATTTCAACACTTCTTTTTTCAGGGCTTGTATATGATATGTTTTTTTTATCAGAAATTACAGACAGAACAAATTCTTCGGCCATACTGTGGTAAACTTTTTCACAATTTTTATTCTTTTGCGATAAAAGAATATTAACATCCGTTTCTTCAAAGTTAAGTACGTTTAAAAGTTCCGGAACATCGATGTGTTTTTTTGTCAGCCCGCCCCTAAGTACGTTGTCTGAATTTGCCATCAATTCTATCCCAAGGCCATCGAGATATGCGTGAAGCTCTCCAGAATGGAGAAAAAGTGCCTGGCCTGGTTTAAGAGAAATTAAGTTCAAAAGAATCGGTGCAAAAACTCCCATATCATCAGGATACTCTTTGTAAAGATTTATCATCCATTTAAAGCCGGATTATCTTCGGATAGTTTTTGTGCATTTGTAATTGCATGTTCTACGATTTGTTTTTTTATCCGGCCGTTTATTGTTAAAATAGAGCGAAAAAAACTTTATCTGGTCGTTCTGATTAAGTCTTTTAAAATTTTCCAAATCATTTTTATCATTCTCGCCGCTTGAAGGACATTTTATATCAACTATTTTTATACAACGGCTATGGACCATGCTTATATCAATACTACCGTTTGTTTCTAATAAAACTTCATATTTTTTTTCCAGAAGCCTGTCAATCAATAGAGGCGTGTCGCCCTGAAGCAGAGGCTCTCCCCCAGTGATTTCAATAAGCGGGCATTTATAATTATCAACTCTGGACAGGATTTCTTCGATTCTCAATTCAACCCCTTCATAATAAGCATAGGCGGTGTCACAGTATGAGCATCTTAAATTGCAGCCTGTAAGTCTGACAAAAATGCAGGGGACTCCGCTATATATCGATTCGCCCTGAATGCTGTAGAATATTTCGTTTACTATAAGAGACATGGTAACCACTCAGCAGGGCTACGTCATTTAAGCTGATAACCTGCTGACTTAACTATAATTGTTTACTTATGGGATTTTCTATAAATTCGAAGCACGAAACACGAAACACGAAATCCGAAACAAATACGAATGACCAAAATCCAAAATTCTAAACGTGCCGAGCCCAGAAGATATTGGATAACTGTCTGAAATGTTTTGGTCATTTGATATTCGAAATTAGATATTGTTTCGAGTTTCGAGTTTCGGATTTCGAATTTTGAAGTCCCCGTTCCTTAGCACCGACTTTGATGTTTCCCTAAACTACTCAGGTTGTTGGTTGCCATATTAGTACATTATATGTTATCCTAAATCAACGTAAACAAAATGTAATTACTCAGGTTCACGGTCCAAGGTTAAAGAATGATGAAAAAAATATGCCTGATGAAAAATACCATCCAGGAGTATGCATGGGGATCCCATACCGCTATTGCTGATCTTCTGGGCAATCAGTCTCCTTCAACAAAACCCCAGGCGGAACTGTGGATGGGTGCGCACCCAAAGTCACCTTCTTTAGTTCAATATGGCGGCAAGTGGCTATCTTTACTTGAATTGATAAAACAATCCCCTGCAGATATTCTCGGAAAAGAAATAGCTGCAAAATTTGACAACAAACTTCCATATCTCTTCAAAGTCCTTGCTGCATCAAAACCTCTTTCCATACAAGCTCATCCAGACATTAAACAGGCAGAACAAGGCTTTGAAAGAGAAAATAGGCTGAAAATATCGTTAGATTCTCCAAACAGAAACTATAAAGATGAAAACCACAAGCCCGAG
>Ga0255401_1097_pt1 | contig 14066 bp, 9 predicted proteins | sample ANMaggSSYBR01F13_FD_182110 | JGI IMG/M metagenome (GOLD analysis project Ga0255401, IMG submission 182110) | Sediment cell enrichment communities from methane seep in Santa Monica Basin, California, United Staets - ANME aggregate JGI... | ecosystem: Environmental > Aquatic > Marine > Cold seeps >...
TGTTATTAGCAGCATCTAATAACTCTCCGGCCAATTTTTTATCCATGCTCTTTTCAGGTCTTTTGCGTGCAAAACTTATAATCCATCTAATACCCAAAGCAGTCCGACGGGATGGTCTGATTTCTGTAGGTACCTGATAAGTTGAGCCACCTACACGTCGCGACTTAACTTCAATTATCGGCCTGACATTATCAATTGCCTTTTCAAAAATCTTGACTGGGGATTCATTTGTCTTTTTTTCAATGATATCCAAGGCATCGTACAACATTCTCTCAGCTACGCTCTTCTTTCCATCCAGCATCATAGATTTTATGAATTTTGATATGAGCTTATTGCTATACTTGGAATCAGGTATAGTTATTCTCTCAGGCACTTCTCTTCTTCTTGGCATATCTACACCATCTTATTAAATTATTTAGGCTTCTTTGCACCGTATTTTGATCTTCCCTGCTTACGGTCCTCTACCCCCAGTGTATCAAGAATACCCCTTACAATATGATACCTTACACCCGGCAAATCCTTTACACGACCTCCGCGAACCAGAACTACCGAATGTTCCTGAAGATTATGCCCAATGCCGGGGATATAAGCTGTAACCTCTGCCCCGGTAGTAAGCCTGACCCTTGCAACTTTACGCAAAGCAGAATTGGGCTTTTTGGGTGTTGAAGTATATACGCGTGTACACACTCCCCTCTTTTGTGGAGCTCCCTTTAGAGCCGGTGTATTGGTCTTCTTTTTAATTCGCTTTCTGCCTTTTCTAACTAACTGGTTAATGGTCGGCATATTCTTCCTTATAATAGTATCTGTAAACGTAATTCACGTGTTGACAAAAAGAATTTATTTATCCGCATGGAACAAAATTGTCAAGCTTTTTATGTAAAAAATTTAGAGCCTGTTTGAAAATTATCTCCGTAGCAAAAAAGTGTAAAAGTGAAACAAAATTTCAGGCAGGCGCTTAAGGAACGTGGACGAATTAACTTCCTCAAGTAGGCGCATAGATTTGGGTCGAATTTGTTCGATCTCAGATCACAAAAGTTGAAGGAATAGCGAGCTATTTCAATTTTTTTGTGATTTGAGACCGGACAAAGGCGGCCTGAAGCTGTGATGCATAGTTGGGGAAGTTAATTCGTCCACGTTCCTAATTCGGGACAACTTCGGCATCACTGTATAAAGGCAACCCTGTACCTGCTGGGATAAGTCTGCCCATAATAACATTTTCCTTAAGCCCCAAAAGATAATCTTCTTTCCCTGCGATACTCGCATCTGTGAGGACTTTCGTTGTCTCTTGAAACGAAGCGGCAGAAATAAAACTTTCGGTACCGAGAGAAGCCCTGGTAATTCCAGAAATAAGCGATTCCGCCACAGCAGGTTTCCCACCTTTCTCAACCACCTCTTTGTTAGCATCCTCAAATCTTATTTTATCTACCTGCTCCTCATAAATAAACTCAGTATCACCGGTTTCAATGATCTTAACACGCCTCATCATCTGCCTTACGATTACCTCAATATGCTTGTCATTTATCCTCACACCTTGCAAACGGTATACTTCCTGAACTTCATCAACTATATAGCGAGCTAATGCAATATCTCCCTTGATATTCAATATATCCTGAGGTATCGCTGAACCACCAATCATAGGTTCGCCTGCCCTTACATAATCTCCTTCATAAACATTTATGTGCTTGCCCTGTGAAATCAGATATTCCTTCTTTTCACCAACATCAACAGGAGTAACCGTTATTTTCTGCTTACCTTTTTTTGTTGCCTTGGAAATTGAAACATATCCATCGATTTCACTCAACACAGCTATTTCTTTTGGCTTGCGAACCTCAAAAAGTTCAGCAACCCTTGGAAGACCGCCAGTAATATCCTTGGTCTTGGTAGTTGCACGCGGAAGCTTTGCAATAACGCCGCCGGCATGGACATGATCACCTTCTTCAACAAGCAGAATAGCTCCCAATGGAAGCGCGTATCGCGCCAGCCCCTTTGAGCCTGGAAGTATAGCTGTTTTTCCATGTTTGTCTTTTATAGAAATTCTTGGACGTTCATCAATACTCTTTGATTCAATTATAGTGCGACTTGACTTTCCAGTTGCCGAATCAACCTTCTCCTGCATTGTTTTGCCGGATATGATATCTCCGAATTTTACGATTCCATCAATCTCTGTAATAATTGGTGTCATAAATGGATCCCACGTCGCTAAAAGATCTCCGGCTTTAACTTTTTGACCGTCTTTAACTTCAATGTGAGCGCCATAGATAACGGGAAACCGTTCTCGCTCTCGTCCGGCTTCACCAATAATGGCTATTTCACCGCCACGCCGATTCATAACAACAAATTCTTTATCAGCATTTTCTACTGTATTCAGATCAATAAAACTTACAGTCCCATCTACTCGAACTCTGATATCAGCCTGTTCAACTCTCCGGCTTGCTGTTCCACCAATATGAAATGTACGCATTGTAAGCTGAGTTCCAGGTTCACCAATAGATTGAGCTGCTAAAATGCCGACAGCCTGGCCAATTTCAACAATTGCGCCATGTGAAAGATCGCGGCCATAGCACTTGGCACAAATACCATGTTTTGCCTTGCACGTAAGAACGGATCTGATTTTGACGATAGTCACACCCGCTTCTTCAATCTTTTCTACAGCCTCCTCATCTATATCTCCTCCAGCTTTTACAAGCACTTCATCTGTGAAGGGATCAAGTATATCTTCCGATACAACACGTCCTAAAATACGCTCTCCCAAACGCTGGATAATCTCTCCGCCCTCCACAAGAGATTCAACCTCAACGCCCATCATTGTTCCACAGTCCATTTCCATAATCACACAGTCCTGAGCAACATCAGCAAGTCGCCGGGTAAGATATCCTGAATTCGCTGTCTTTAATGCAGTGTCAGCAAGGCCTTTTCTCGCACCATGGGTCGAAATAAAATATTGAAGTACTGAAAGGCCCTCTCTGAAATTAGCAGTTATTGGAGTTTCTATGATTTCTCCTGATGGCTTTGCCATAAGACCACGCATACCCGCAAGCTGGCGCATCTGGTCTTTGCTGCCCCTGGCGCCTGAATCCGCCATCATATAAATTGGATTAAAACTTTCTCTTAAAACAGGCTTTTTTTTCTCGTCAAGAACAGTTTTGCCTTCTTTATTAACTACTGGAACCATTTTCATGGATTCCATCATCTCATCAGCAACATCGTCAGTTGCTTTTGCCCATATATCAACGACTTTATTGTATTTTTCACCTCGAGTAATAAGGCCCTCGGTATATTGTCTGCTTATCTCAGCAACCTGTTTTTCAGCCCTCTTCAGAATTTCCCATTTTGCAGAAGGAATTATCATGGCATCAATTGAAATAGATAAGCCTCCTTCTGTTGAATATTTGTAACCGATATCCTTCAACCTGTCGGAAAGTATAACAGTAGCTTTTGACCCTAAATTCCTGTAAGCATAATCAACAAATTCACGTAGAGCTTTTTTATCCATTACTTTGTTGGCCGAATCAAAAGATATCTCGGACTGCTTTTCTATAATTTCAAAAATATGATATGCGTCATCAGAATAAATTATATTGCTGATCTCCCCCTGCTTATGAGAAAATATTGTATTAACATCTTCATCTTTTGCCTGATATATCCTCTTGAACTCATCCTTTCTAAGCAAACCAAGAACACCTTCATTCTTTTTGTCGAGGCTCTGTGAATATTGATGTACCATATCAACAAAGCTTGCGCCTTTTTGCAGCTTATCATAAACAGCTTGAGCCTCTTCTTCTGAAGTAACCATGATCTGACGCATTAACACAATGTTATCCTTAGGAAGGATTTCCCAAAGCAGAATACGTCCAACGGTCGTGTCAAATCTCTTTTTATTAATACGAACAGTAATTTTAGCATGGAGATCAACGGCACCTGCATCGTATGCGGAGCGGACTTCTTCCGGGCCGGCAAATTTCGTTCCTTCTCCTCTGGCTTCTTCATCCGCTCTTGTCATGTAATATATACCAAGAACTATATCCTGGCTAGGTACAATAATTGGACTCCCATTTGCAGGGGAAAGGATATTGTTGCTCGAAAGCATTAATATCCTGGACTCTATCTGGGCTTCGACAGAAAGGGGAATATGTACAGCCATTTGATCACCATCAAAGTCAGCATTAAATGCCGTACAAACAAGAGGATGAAGCTGTATGGCTTTGCCTTCAATAAGAATAGGCTCGAATGCCTGAATACCGAGACGATGGAGTGTAGGAGCACGGTTTAACATTACAGGATACTCTTTTACCACTTCATCCAGCGCATCCCAGACATCCGGGGTTCCTTTTTCTACCATCTTCTTGGCGCTTTTTACAGTAGAAACAAGTCCTTTCCGCTCAAGGCGATAATAAACAAAAGGCTTGAACAATTCCAAAGCCATTTTCTTTGGCAAACCACACTGGTGGAGCCTAAGATCCGGTCCAACGGTAATAACAGTACGACCGGAATAATCCACTCTTTTACCAAGGAGGTTCTGGCGAAAACGTCCCTGCTTGCCCTTCAACGTATCACTTAATGATTTTAAAGGTCTCTTGTTGGTTCCGGTAATAACTCTGCCATGCCGGCCGTTATCAAAAAGAACATCAACTGATTCCTGCAACATTCTTTTCTCATTACGAACAATGATATCAGGTGCATTTAAGTCTATAAGTCGTTTTAACCGGTTATTACGGTTAATTACTCTACGATACAGATCGTTTAGATCGGATGTGGCGAACCTGCCGCCTTCCAGAGGAACCAATGGGCGCAAATCAGGGGGAAGAACAGGAATAACATCCATAATCATCCATACCGGATTTAATCCGCTACGTCTGAAAGCATTTACTATCTTTAGTCGTTTAGATAGTTTTTGGCGCTTTGCAACTGAGCCTGTTGAACTAATCTCCTCTCTAAGTTCTTTGTATAAAGCATCAAGATCAATGCTCTCAAGTATTTTTTTAACTGCTTCGGCTCCTATCCCGGCTTCAAACTTTTCACCATATACCTCACGCGCTTCGTAATATTTATCATCTGATAGAAGCTGACCTAGGCTAAGACCGGTATCCTTGGGATCAATTACGATATAACTATCAAAATATAATACTTTTTCAATATTTTTCAGAGTCATATCAAGCAAGTTGCCAAGCTTGCTTGGAAGGCTTTTCAAAAACCATATATGGGCACAAGGTGTAGCGAGTTGTATATGCGCCATCCTTTCCCTTCTGACCTTTGACTGAATAACCTCAACTCCGCATTTTTCACAAATAACTCCCCTGTGCTTCATACGCTTGTACTTACCACAATTGCACTCATAGTCCTTTGTAGGACCAAAAATTTTGGCGCAAAACAGTCCGTCTCGTTCTGGTTTGAAGGTTCGATAGTTGATTGTCTCCGGCTTTTTAATCTCCCCATGCGACCACTTTAGAATCTGCTCAGGCGATGCCAATCCAATCTTTATACCTTTATAACGCCTTGGATCCATAGGTTTGGCGAAGAAATCATATAGAGTTTCCATTTTACTCCCTTCCATAATTTTCGATCGTTAATCCTTCTCCATGAGGGTTATATCAAGACCCAAACTCTGCAACTCCTTTGTCAGAACCTTGAAAGACTCAGGTATGCCCGGTTCAAGCACGTTTTGACCTTTTACAATCTTTTCATACATACGTGTCCTTCCAGCCATATCATCTGACTTTACCGTTATAAACTCTTGCAGAGCATTAGCTGCTCCATAAGCCTCCATAGCCCAAACTTCCATCTCCCCAAGACGCTGACCTCCAAACTGGGCCTTTCCTCCGAGAGGTTGCTGGGTTACAAGTGAATAAGGACCAATTGATCGAGCATGTATCTTATCATCAACAAGATGATGAAGCTTCAACATATACATTGTACCAACTGTAATTTTTCCTTTGAAAGGATCTCCTGTGCGCCCGTCATATAACGTAGTCTGTGCGGATGTACTAAGCCCTGCTTCAGACAGAAGAGTTTTGATTTCATCCTCACTGGCTCCATCAAAAACCGGAGTTGCCATGTGAACTCCTTCTCTATAATTATCTGCAAAATCATAAAGCTCTTTATCACCCATTTTATCGATCATGTCCTGATTTGATGAATCATTGAATATCCGCTTCATCTTGTCTCGCAGATCTTTAAACTTTTGCTCTTCAAGCAAAGTGTTAATCTGATCGCCAAGGCCTTTTGCAGCACAACCTAAATGAACTTCCAGAATTTGCCCTACGTTCATCCTCGAAGGCACACCCAAAGGATTAAGAACCATATCAACCGTCGTACCATCTTCAAAATAAGGCAGATCTTCCTGCGGAAGAATCCTGGAGACAACGCCCTTATTACCATGACGACCTGCCATTTTATCACCAACTGAAAGCTTACGCTTCATGGCCACATAAATCTTAACCATCTTAATTACACCCGGAAGAAGATCATCACCCTTTTCGTATCTGCTCATTTGCCGCTCAAACGCTGTTCTGCAACGCTCACGTTGTTCCCTGTATTGTGCAAGGACATCATGTACCTTTTCAGTCAGCGCGGAATCACTCAGAACAATTCCTTCAAGGTGAGCCACGGGAATTCCGGCAAGGATATTTGAATCAATTTTGCTGTCCTTTACGATCAATACTTTCTTGCCTTTTTTCAAGAGTGATTTGCATTTCTTGCCGACAAGCAACTTCTCTAATTGTTCACGAACAATATCTTCAATTACAAAAAGCTCATCATCCCTATCCTTTTTAAGAGCAGCCATCTCCTCATTTTCAATCAAACGCGTACGATCATCCTTATCAACGCCCCGCCTGGAAAATACTTTTGCATCTATTACTATACCTTCGACACCTGGTGGTACTCTCAACGAGGTATCTTTTACATCTGCCGCTTTTTCTCCAAAAATGGCTCGCAGAAGCTTTTCTTCAGGAGAAAACTGAGTCTCACCCTTTGGGGTGATTTTCCCTACCAGTATCTCCCCGGGGCCAACTTCAGCGCCAAGCCTGATGATTCCACTTTCATCCAGGTTTTTTAAAGCTTCTTCTCCGACGTTAGGTATATCCCGTGTAATATCTTCTTTCCCAAGCTTAGTATCTCTGGCTACTACATCAAATTCTTCAATGTGAATGGACGTATATATACCGTCCTTGACAAGCCTTTCGCTTACAAGGATTGAATCCTCAAAATTATAACCACCCCAGGGCATAAAAGCCACAGTTACATTTTTCCCGACAGCAAGTTCTCCTTTATTTGTAGCAGGGCCGTCCGCAATTATATCGCCGGCCTTAACTTTCTGGCCTTTCATCACAATAGGACGGTGATTAAAGCATGTATTTTGATTTGAACGTATAAATTTTGAAAGATTGTAAATCGTGACATTCTTTTCAAGACCTTGGCCATTGCCTTCATCCATCATATCATCCGGATCATGCCGCAACACTATACGTAAAGCATCAACATCAACAACAAAACCATCCTTCTTTGCAACTATTGTAACGCCTGAATCTTTTGCAACTACTCCCTCAATACCCGTACCTACCAATGGAGCTTCATTTACTAACAGGGGAACCGCCTGGCGCTGCATGTTTGATCCCATCAACGCTCTATTAGCATCATCATTTTCTAAAAATGGTATAAGAGAAGCCGAAACACTCACTAACTGGTTAGGAGAAACATCCATAAGTTCGATATCCTCCTTTTGAACCATCATAAACTCACCCGCCACCCGTGATGTTACAAGGGGATTAACATACTTCCCTTTACTATCGACAGGCGCATTAGCCTGAGCAATAGGATGTTCCCTCTCTTCAAAAGCGCTAAGGAACCTAATCTCATCAGTAGCGGTTGCATTCTTTATAACGTTGTACGGTGTCTCAATAAATCCAAATTCATTAACTCGCGCATAGGTGCTGAGTGAAACAATAAGGCCGATGTTGGGCCCTTCCGGAGTTTCAATAGGACATATACGGCCGTAATGTGATGGATGAACATCCCTAACCTCAAAACCCGCTCTTTCGCGGGTAAGTCCACCCGGTCCAAGGGCGCTGAGTCGTCGTTTATGTGTTGTTTCTGAAAGAGGATTAGCTTGATCCATAAACTGGCTTAACTGGCTGGTACCAAAAAATTCTTTAACAACAGCGGAAACCGGTTTTGGATTGACCAGGTCATGAGGCATAAGAGCATCAACCTCCTGCAGGCTCATCCGCTCCTTAATGGAGCGCTCCATGCGAACAAGTCCAATTCGATACTGATTCTCGAGGAGCTCACCCACAGCTCGCACCCTTCTATTCCCGAGATGATCGATGTCATCAACAACTCCTTGTGTATCTTTAAGTTTTACAAGGGTTTTTGCTGTTAGAAGTATATCCTCTTTTCTGAGAACATTTAAATCAATCGGAGCGTCAATCCCAAGTCGCAAGTTAATTTTCAAACGCCCCACTTTAGAAAGGTCATAATATGTTGACCTGAAAAACAGGTTGTCAACAAAATCCTGGGCGACCTCAGGTGTAGCAGGATTCCCAGGCCTGAGTCTTTTATAAATTTCAATGAGTGCTTCTTCTTTTCTTTCAACCTTGTCCAGTAAAAGTGTCTTGCTAATAGAATCACTGCTGGATATACCATCAATAAAAAGTACATCAAATTCAGTTATGCCAACGTCGCTTAACTTTGAAAGTGCCTCATCATCAACCACTTCGTTGGACTTTACGATAGGCTTTTCGCTCTTTGGATCGTTTATTGTATATGCAAATACTTTACCTAAAATATCTTCAACATTTAAAGGTATCAATTCCATGTCGGCGGATTTCAGCCTGCGGATTGAGGTTTTAGTAAACATACGCCCTTTTTTGACAATAACTTCATCTTGTTTGGGAGCTTTAATATCCCTGCTTGCACGCTGTCCAACAAGGAAATTCTCATTGAATCTCTTGTAAAAATGTTTCCTGCTGACAACTATTTTTTCAGTTTCATAGAAATAGTTCAGCAGGTCTTCTGTTGTATATCCAAATGCCTTGAAAAGAATCGTAACAGGGAACTTTCGTCTTCTATCGATCCTGATATAAACGATATCTTTAGGATCTATCTCCAAATCTATCCATGAGCCTCGCACCGGAATGATTCTGGAAGTGTATATAATCTTGCCGCTTGAATGAGTCTTTCCCTTGTCGTGATCGAAAAATACCCCGGATGAGCGGTGGAGCTGACTAACAACAACCCGTTCCGTCCCATTTATTATAAAGGTGCCTTTTTCGGTCATCATGGGAATAGTTCCAAAGTAAATTTCCTGTTCCTTTATATCCCGAATATTGGAAACTCCCGTATCTCTATCTAAATCGTACACTACGAGTCTGACCGTGATACGAACAGGTATCTCATATGTCATGCCTCTGTGTATACACTCCTTAACTCCGTGCTTAATCTCACCGAATCTGTATGATACAAACTCAAGGGAAGCACTTCCGGTAAAATCTTTTATCGGAAAAACAGACCTGAATACTGCCTGAAGCCCGATATCCTTACGTTTTTCCGGAGAAATATCCATTTGTAAAAAACGATTAAAGGATTCTCTTTGCACCCCAATAAGATCCGGTATTTCAACAATTTTTCTTATCTTGCCGAAGTTTTTCCTTATACGCTTTGTTGCCAAAGGCTTTTCCGACATAGTATCTCCAATATTAAATTACTACCTAAATTGAGCGATTTTTTACTCGACCTGCACCAACCTCTTGCGCATCAAAATCTTGGCACATTTCTTCGCAAAAAATCACTCAACTCAGGTATTAGGGGGTTATTTGCCCTTGATCCGTTGTAATAATTTATTTACCACAACGAACCTCTAATGCGCCGACGATCGAAGGCTATCCCTTTTTTATTACTTTAACTCGACCTGGGCTCCAGCTTCCTCAAGCTGGGCTTTTATCTTTTCAGCATCCTCTTTAGCTATTCCTTCTTTAACGGGCTTTGGAACATTATCCACTAAAGTTTTGGCATCCTTGAGACCGAGACCGGTAATTGCTCTGACCTCTTTGATAACCTGAATCTTCTTGTCACCAAAAGCTGTAAGGATAACATCATATTCTGTTTTTTCCTCTGCTTGAGCACCACCGGCTTCACCAGCAGGAGCGGCCGCCATCATTGCAACAGGAGCAGCCGCAGAAACACCAAATTTTTCCTCCATTTCCTTAACCAGTTCAGACAGCTCAAGCACTGACATATTTGCTATAAACTCAATTACATCTTCTTTGGTAATATCCGCCATTTTATATTTCCTCCAGTTTTTTCAAAATTATCTATACAGTAGAGGCGCGGCGCACCGTGCCTCTACTATTATTTTTATGCAGCTTCTTTCTGCTCCTTTATTGCCTGCAAAACATTCAATAGTTTTACAGGTATATTATTAAGAGCCACAACAAGAGAAGTCGGAACCCCGTTTAATACTGAAAGAAGCTTGCCCAGCAGTACTTCTTGCGAAGGAAGCTCTGACAGGGCCTTGATTGCACTTAGATCCAGCACCTTGCCATCCATTACACCGGCCTTTATTTCAAGTTTTGCATTATTCTTTGCAAACTGCATCAAAACTTTTGCAGGAGCAACCGGATCATCATAACTTATGGCAATTGCGATAGGGCCTTTAAAATTTTCAGCAATCAACGATACATCAGTATCTTCCGAAGCTCTGACAAGAAGCGAATTTTTGGCCACCTTATATTCAACATCAGCTTCCCTGAGCTTTCTGCGCAATTCATTAATAGTTGTTACATTAAGTCCTTTGTAATCAGTAACTATTAAAACCTTGGACTTCGAAAATATTTCACGAAGATTTTCTACAATTTTTTTCTTTTCATCTATTTGCACGAATTTATTACACCCCCTTCCTTAGGAACGTGGACGAATTAACTTCCCCAACTATGCATCACAGATTCAGGCCACCTTTGCCCGATCTCAGATCACAAAAATATCAAAATAGCCCGCTATTCCATCAACTTTTGTGATCTGAGATCGAACAAATCTGACCCAAATCTATGCGCCTACTTGTGGAAGTTAATTCGTCCACGTTCCTTAATCTGTAAAAAACCGGAGGCAACAATTTTATCTCAAAACCATCTCGGTAGGCCGGCTATGCCGATTAAACACAAAAGTGTGCGCCTACGGTCTTTGACAGCAATCTTGCTAATTATTAGTCAGGTTGATTTGATTTGTTGCATGAGATTAGGCAGGAAACAAATTCAACCAATGCCCTCACCTTGCTTTTTGGCCGGTAGAACTATGACAAGTTTTCTCGGAAACAATACTATTTTATTAATTCCTTTAAGCTTGCCGTATCTATCTTAATTCCTGGGCCCATAGTAGTCGATATGACGATACTCTTAATATAGGTACCTTTGCTGGAAGCAGGCTTGAGGCGTAAAATTGTTTCTAAAAATGCAGTAAAATTCTGAACAATCTTATCTACGCCAAATGAAACCTTACCCATAGGAACATGAACTATACCTGCTTTTTCTACCCTGAAATCTATTTTGCCGGCCTTAAGCTCATTAACCGCTCTCGCGATATCAAAAGAAACTGTTCCTGTTTTTGCATTAGGCATAAGCCCTCTTGGACCAAGAATTTTCCCCATCTTTCCTACAGAGCCCATCATATCAGGTGTGGCAACGGCTTTATCAAAACCTAACCATCCGCCTTTGATCCTCTCTATCAGATCATCATTGCCCACAAAATCCGCACCCGCATCATGCGCTTCTTGTTCCTTCTCTCCTTTAGCAAATACCAAAACCTTGACTTCCTTTCCAAGGCCGTTTGGTAAAACTACCGTCCCACGAATCATCTGATCCGCATGCCGTGGATCAACACCAAGGCGTACAGCTACATCAACGGTTTCATCAAATTTGGCATACGATGAATCTAAAGAGCTTTTCACAGCTTCGGTATAATGGAATCTTGACTCGGCATTAATTTGCTTTCTTGATTTTAAGTATTTTTTACCTCGCTTCGGCATATTTTATAACGAACTCCTTTTCTATTTAGTGCCTGAACGAAAACTGCTATTTTCCCCAATTTCTGCGTCAGGCTCAAATTTTAATCCTCAAAATACTCAATGTATTCCTGCGGTTAAAATTTGCGCCTTCCTTGAACTTGGAAAAACTATCTAGTTTTCGTTCGGGCACTATTTAACCAATCTCTATTCCCATGCTTCTGGCTGTTCCTTCAACTATCTTACAGGCAGCAATTAAATCATAAGCATTTAAATCAACCATTTTCTGCTTGGCTATTTCCTCAACCTGCTGTCTGGTGACCTTGCCTACCATTTCACGCTTTGGATCGCCGGCTCCCTTCGCTATCTTTGCAGCTTTCTTTAATAGTACGGCTGCGGGCGGCGTCTTGGTAATAAAAGTAAATGTTCTATCCTGATAGACAGTTATAACAACAGGTATTATCATCCCCTCATCATTAGCTGTCCTGGCATTAAACGCCTTGCAAAAATCCATTATATTAACTCCCTGTTGCCCCAATGCAGGTCCGATTGGAGGAGAAGGATTAGCTTTACCAGCGACAACCTGTAATTTTATCTGCGCAATAACTTTTTTTGCCATTTGTACTTTCTACTCCTAATTATTAACTTTATAATTTTGCAACTTGAACAAATTCCAACTCTACCGGCGTTGAACGGCCGAATATAGTCACCAGGACTCTTATCTTACCTTTTTCGTGATTAACCTCGTCCACTATTCCATTAAAATTCGTAAAAGGTCCATCTATTACACGGATCTCATCCCCTGCCTCGAAAAAGAATTTCGGCTTTGGTTTCAGCCGACCGGCTTCCATTCTGCTTAAAATTTTTTCAGCCTCTTCATCGGAAAGAGGGGTCGGATTTTCTCTTCCCCCTAAAAATCCTGTAACCTTGGCTGTATCATTAACGATATGCCAGGTTTCCTCATTAAGTTCTATCTTAACCAAAATGTACCCCGGATAAAATTTACGGGATGATTCCTTTCTCTTCCCCTTAACAAGTTCAACTATCTGCTCAGTTGGGACCAGCACCTCGCCGAATTTATCAGAATGAGGGGAGGAAGCTATTCGTTCTTCCAAAGCCATTTTGACTTTGGTTTCAAAACCCGAATAAACATGCACTATATACCATTTAAGAGCCACTTTTTTCTCCTCATTCTATTTAAGGACCACACCTATCAAACTTGACAAACCAATATCGACTATCCCTAAAAAAAATGATATTATCATAACAAGAATTATAACTACCAGCGTGGAACCTATAGTTTGCTTGCGTGTGGGCCATGTTACCTTGTTAAGCTCAACCTTAACCTCCCTTAAAAACTGTAAAGACTTTTGTAAAGGCCCCGCAACAAAAAGCCTGTCCAAGAAATTTCCTTCAGGTTTTCTTGACTCAGACCTGGCTGTACTCGAAGATTTCTTCAGGGATAAAATTTGTGCTTTTTTTATGCCCCTGACAGAATCTGATATTAAACCCGTCTTTGGAGAGGCAGCATCAATTCCTGCCTTAGATGATGGTGCTCTATCGACACTTTGCTTTTTCTTTTTTTTGCCGGCAGAAGTCTTTTTTCTTTGTAACTTTCCCATGATATACCCAAAAAGAGCAAAAATCTCAAAGTTGAATCAATTAAGGACATCTTTCATCCCCTAAGCTTCGAGATCTAATTATTTTTTAAATTTAACCTAAATTGAGCTATTTTTTTCTCGATCTGCACCAATCTCTTGCGCATCAAGGACTTGCGAAAAGTCTCGACATATCCATTGCTATGCCTACGATTTTCGCAAACCTTGCTGCATCAAGATCTCGGCACATTTCTTCGCAAAAAATAGCTCAACTTAGGTTTAAATATCTGGCAGGCCAGGAGGGATTCGAACCCCCAACACCCGGATTTGGAGTCCGACGCTCTACCGTTAGAGCTACTGGCCTGCATAATCCTGAATTTAACTTGTCAATAATATTATCGATCACAAATTCGGATAAAGGTTTTATTTTGTCTCCTTATGCGGAGTATGTTTTCTGCAAAACCTGCAATATTTATTGA
>Ga0255401_1099_pt1 | contig 13896 bp, 10 predicted proteins | sample ANMaggSSYBR01F13_FD_182110 | JGI IMG/M metagenome (GOLD analysis project Ga0255401, IMG submission 182110) | Sediment cell enrichment communities from methane seep in Santa Monica Basin, California, United Staets - ANME aggregate JGI... | ecosystem: Environmental > Aquatic > Marine > Cold seeps >...
ACTTTGCGTTTGTAGTGCTCGCTAATTTGGGAAGAGGTTGAGTATGGGTCATAGTTTTTCAGACACGGATTTATGGTTGCTATGAGGGATTGGTTAATACACTCGCACGCAGTCGTTATGATTGTGAGAGTGGTTGCGGGTGGGGGCGTTCTGAAGTGTATCCCCCCGTCCCATGTGAAGTTGGGGGTCGCCATTCATGGACGGCGCGCAGGTCACACATTTATATTTGTTGAACATGGCCTGAAGTATTTAATAGTTGAAAACAAAATTAAGTCATATGGAAACTCATGTTGAATCGAACAGGGTCTGGCTCTACAAAGACAAATATGATGACATGCTTGAATACATCGATCGATTGACAGAAACGATAAACGTTCTTTCCGATAGGAATACTATAACAGCAGTCAAACAAGCTCTTAGCAGGATCAACTCCGGTAAGTATCTCACAAAAGAAGATATGGTGTTTGATTGATGCACACTTTATTAAAAAATTAAAATTATATATTAATAACTATACTCTGCAGCTCTGCTGTGCTTGGGTGTGCCGTCGCAACATTTGACTTTCGGAGACGAAAAACTCACTTCGCTTTGCTTCGTGCCACACTGCGCTCTCACGTTGTTTAGGGCATTTAACAAGGGATAAAAAAATAACTTGATAAGGATATAAGATGAGGTGATGCTATGATTGAGTGGATTTTTGTAATATTGTTGGTGATATTCTTAATTATTTTGTTTTGGAAATACGCAGAGCAAAAAGGTGAAATTGAAAACCGTGGGCGTGAACTCTTTGAAGGGTGGAGATCCACAGAATTAGAAACTCAAGCGAAAGAAAAAGCAGAGTTATTATTTCGAGATTGGATGCAGAAAGAAGAGAAAAGGATTCGAGAAGATGCCATTAAGAGGAGCGAAGCAGTTGTAACTGGCAAAGTGACGGAGCATTTAATACCTTTTTTCCAAGATTTTAAATATAATCCAAAAAATGTAAGATTTTTAGGAACCCCAGTGGATCTTGTTATTTTCGACGGGTTGAGTGAAGGCAAAGTTAAGAATATAGTTTTCGTTGAAGTAAAAACGGGAAAAACAGCAAACTTGTCAACTAGAGAAAGACAAGTCAGAGATTGTGTTCAAAATAAAAATGTGATTTGGGAGATAATTCATCATAAAGGTAATGAAGATTAAGTTAGAGTAGATGATAACATCGTTCTGCTCGACTCTGCACCTCTTCGGAGCTTGCCCCTTACCTTACACCCAGGGTTTCACATACCTGCAAAACGTTAAGTGAAATGCGTCTTCAATTACCTGCCGCTTCGGCATCTGCACTTTCTCTGCCACCGCAGCCCGTCAGGGCGGCAGGGTGGCAGCCAACCTTGTGGATTCGTGCGAGTTTCGAACCGCAGATAAACGCGGATGAACGCAGATATTGCAGCTAAAATTTGATTATACATAGATATCAACCATATAATAAAAATTAAAACTCATACTAACCGCTATGTCGAGTAGGACCCATAGCGCACCTCTTGGTTGGGGTAATAGCCCCGAGGTTACTATGAGCCCCCTCACAGAACCGGACATGAAGATTTCCCTCATCCGGCTCTTCAGAAGAACCTCCCCGTCCTTTTCCAGCTAGGTTATGAGTACAGTTTTGTTACCATCCTTAACCCGTATCTGAGTACGGAAGATGTGTCCCTGTCTCAACGGTTCAACTGTGAAGAAAAACAATCTTTCTGTTATTGATGCAATTGGAGCTGTTTTCAACGGAAAGCCATTTGTTCCATTTTTGGATAGTGTATAAGTGGATATTTTAGTTTCGGAACTGGAGAAACTAAATGAGTTGGTCGAAATTTGAGAAGGGCTGAATAGTTACTAAATTTCATTATTAACCGCAGATGAACACACACCTCCCCACCCCACATCTTCCCGTGCTCACTTCATGAATCTATCACGACGTACGCAGAGGTCGGGTTGGTTGTGTGGCTGGTCTATTTTTGTGGGGTGGGTTGGATAACTTAATACAGGAGAATGATGAAGAGTGTAAGTGATGGTTGAAGTTCGTCCGGATGGATATAGATGGACTATGTTCGGATATAGCAACAAATATGCGGGATATGCGAAGTTGGTTCGGATATACAACGTTATGCGACATTGCCTGGCTAATTATTTCTGCATAATTACAGGTTGGGTGGCAGTTTGTGATACAATTCTCATTGAAAATTAATTCTGGGAGGGGATATATAATGAAAAACGTTATTTCAAAACTCTTTCGGTGGCAACCGTCTCAAGAGACTCTGGTCACCGTTATCGCTGGTATTGTTATGATTGGCTTATCAATAGCACTGGGAGCCACTGAGAGTATCCCTTGGATAAGTATCATCATTCGTGACATTGGGCAAATATCCTTGGGAATTCTCTTTCCCCTGCTATACATCCGACAACATGGCAATGACTTCATCAGTTTTGGCTTTAGCTTTAAGAAGTGGTATGTCTTTCTTCCAATCAATCTTGTTCTTGGGATACTACTCCTCTTGCTGTTCTTGTCAGACGTTCCCCCTCCGGATGATTTTCGTTTGGACACGCCAATTTTGTGGGTAGGTGCCTACGTTATGTTAGCTGTGATCTTTGAGATAGTGTTCTTTTACGGTTTTCTAAGGACCATGTTTGAACGAGCGTTCGGCATTGTTCCCGGAGTTGTTCTCTGTGCCGTGTTTTACTCCTTGCATCATGTGGGATTTCAGCCAGAGTTTGGCAAACTGTTTTTTGTAGGGTTGTTATTTGCTGTTGTCTATCGAATAGGTAACAGTGTCCTTTTACTATATCCCTTCTTTCTGGGAGTTGGTGCTACTTATGATGTTTTCATTATGTCGAAGGAGGTTACACCTGTTTTATATCCTGAGATACGTACCTTGTATCTAACGGTGATCATTCTGGGAATAATGATTTGGCTGTGGGTCAAGAGCCACTCAACAGAAAATAATATATAAAAACGCCAAGTAACGGTCGCATAACAGCGAGTACATGGCTCACCTTTGCTACGCCAAAATTGGTTCCAGTTGGTCGCCAACTTCGGGTACTTGCAAAACGTTAAACGCCATTTCGGCTGTGCTTGATAAAGGTGAAAAATTATTAATAACATTGAAATCTTTGAAAATTATGCTCAAGAATATGATGAGTGGTTTGATGCAAATAGATTTGCCTATGAGTCCGAAGTCCAAGCCTTAAAGAAGTTCGTTCTTGAAAATAGTAAGGGTTTAGAGGTTGGAGTGGGTACAGGAAGATTTGCAGTTCCTCTTGGTATCAGGATTGGAGTGGAGCCAGCAAAAGCAATGGCAGATATTGCACAAAAACGTGGGATAGAGGTCTATAAAGCAAAAGCGGAAAAACTTCCTTTTGATGATTCTTCTTTTGACTTTGTATTGATAGTTGTAACAATATGTTTTGTTCAAGACCCTGTACAAGCACTCAGGGAAGCAAAAAGAGTTCTTAAACCGGGAGGATATATCATTATAGGTATGATTAACAAGGAGAGTTTTCTTGGCAAACTGTATGAATCAAAGAAGAAAGAAAGTAAATTCTACAGGCATGCCAACTTTTATTCTACCAGACAAGTTTTGGATTGGCTTAAAAATTTTGAGTTTGAACATATCAAAACCTGTCAGACAATCTTCAAAAATCCAAAAAAAATAACTGCTATTGAGCCTGTAAAAGAAGGTCATGGAGAAGGAGGTTTTAATGTGATTTCCGCACAAAAGGATGTATAAACATGAAAATAGGAATCGTAGTCATAATGATCAACATATTCAGGATAAGGAGAAGTGGCTCAGGAAAATAGAGAATATGGGGCTTAAAGAGGCAGCTCACGAATTAAAATAGACTATTAGAATTTTAAGAGAAGCGAATAGACATATTGAATTAGCAAATAAGAAGATGGAAGAACATGGTGTCTCAAGACCGGGAGAGATATTCAAAACACAGGAGATACATAAATTGTCAAATAAAAATAAACAAACAGAAGGAATCATGTGCTTTGAGCCAAAGCAGATCGGAGTTATTAGAACTCCATATACTGATAATGCACCGTATCAGCCAGTGGAAGAGGATGATGGGGATTTCCGTATAGTAGTTGAGCCCCAATATACCGATGGACTCTGTAAACTTGCCAAATTTCGCTATATCTATGTTATTTATTATATAGATCGTGTAAAGCAAGAGCAGTCAATGATTGTATCTCCTCCATGGGCTGGTGGTGTAAAGGTAGGCGTGTTTGCAAGCAGATCCCCTGTTCGCCCGAATCATATAGGGCTTAGCATTGTTCGGATAAAACGAATCATAAATAACGAGATTTTTACATCGGGCCTGGATGCATTCGATGGAACCCCTGTGCTTGATATCAAGCCATATATAAAAGACCTGGATGCAAAATCCGATGCTAATAATGGTTGGATCGAAGAAATGGATGACCATGAACATCTCCATTTACATATTAAAGGTATTCCCCACGATTATTAGACAAAATGCTGATGAATGCAATTTTATATAACTGAGCGTATCTGGCCCCGCTCCTCTCCGCGTAAATCCAGCTTGGTAGATGGACTTCAGATACGCACGAAACGTTAGCTGAAATGCCTGATGGAGGAAAGCACAATGAGAAAATGCCCCTTTTGCATAGTGGATGTGTTTGCTGAAAAAAAATATGCAGGTAACCAACTTGCAGTCGTCAGAGGTGCAAAGGCTCTTTCTGATATTGAGATGCAACAAATTGCAACAGAAATGAACTTTTCAGAAACAACTTTTATTTTATCTGAACAGAAGCGCAATGGCGGATATGATGTCCGTATTTTCACGCCCAGGGAAGAGTTGCCGTTTGCCGGTCATCCAACACTGGGAACCGCTTATGTGATACAACACGAGATTATCAGAGAGCCTGTTGAGACAATTATCCTGAACCTGAAGATCGGGCAGATTCCTGTTACGCTCAAATACAGCGGTGAACAAATAGATATTTTATGGATGAAGCAAATGGGCGCGACTTTTGGTCGAATTTTTGAGCCGGAGCAAATTTCGCAGATCTTGAGCCCCAACAAAAGTGAGATCGACGATAGATTTCCTATTCAGGAGGTTTCTACGGGATTACCCTTCATTATAATTCCATTAAATACTTTGGATACCTTGAAGCAGGCTAAGTTAATTAGAGATAAATATTTTGAGTTGATTAAAGATACGCAAGCCAAAGCGCTGCTTATCTTTTGTCCCCAGACTTATGATCAGGAGAATGACTTGAATATCCGGGTTTTTGCTGACTACTACGGAGTGCCAGAGGACCCAGCTACGGGAAGTGCAAATGGTTGTTTAGCAGGGTATTTAGTGAAATACCGTTATTTTGGAAAAGATCAAATCGACATTCGAGTTGAACAGGGTTATGAAATAGGACGGTCTTCGCTGCTTTACTTAAGAGCAAAAGGCAAAGGAGAGAAAATAGATGTATCTGTCGGTGGAAGGGTTGTAATGATTGCCAAAGGAGAATTTATTTAGAGAGCACTTCAGCAAACAGTGTGTATCTGGTTCGGGCTGGGGGCCTCACACAAATCACATTCGGCGATTTTAGCTACACGCAAATCGTTAGTAGAAATCCAGGCTACTTTCGGTGAACACACACCTGCCCACCCCACATCTTCCCGCGCTCACCTAAGTACACGACCTCTATCTTGCGGATGCAGCCGACTTCAGTCATGGGTGGGAAGGCTGGGACTGTAGAAATGGGGCGTAAATGTTCGTATAAGTTTAAGAATTTTCAAAGGCAACTTTTATAGATCAATATCACGGAGAAATCGATGACCCGGACCTGAGCAATATCAAAGTTCGGAATCATTGACCCGCTCAACATAATCCCCATTACCTATTTAACGCCCCACATTACTATAACACCCTAATGCACAAACCCGAACTATTAGCACCAGCCGGAAGCAAAGAAGCCCTTATTGCAGCAATTCAAAACGGAGCAGACGCCGTATATTTCGGCGGACCAACCTTAAGCGCAAGGCATGATGCCGCCCTTACCCATGATGAACTTGAATGGGCTATTGATTACGCCCACATTAACAAAGTTAAAGCATACGTAACAGTCAACACCCTCATCAAGGATCCAGAACTCGAAAAAGCCTCCGAATACCTGCAATTCCTCTGCAATGCAGGAGCAGATGCAGTCCTTGTACAGGATATCGGTATCCTGCGATTATTGAAGGACCAGCTCCCCCAGCTTCCGGTCCATGCCAGTACACAGATGACCATCCACAATATAGAAGGTGTGCAATCCCTTGAAAAAATGGGAGTAAAACGCATAGTGCTTGCAAGAGAGCTTTCCCTTGATGAGATCAGGAGAATAAAATCCCAAACCAACATCGAGATAGAGGTATTTATACACGGTGCCCTGTGCTTTTCATACTCTGGCCAGTGTCTTTTCAGCAGCATGATCGGCGATAAAAGCGGGAACCGTGGCTACTGTACCCAGCCCTGCCGCAGGAAATATATAATTGATGGAGCAAAGGGCCATCTCCTGAGTCCAAAGGACCTCAACATAAGCGAACACATCGGACATCTGATAGAATCAGGTATTGATTCCTTCAAAATAGAAGGCAGATTGAAGCACCCTGAATATGTGGCAGGTGTGGTACGAATTTACAGGAGTCTTATAGAGAGATATCTTGAAAACCCAGGCGATTTCCATGTATCCTATAATGAACAGTACACACTGCGCCAGCTTTTTAACCGCGGGTTTACACAAGGGTATTTTTTTGGAAATCCCGGCGGCAATTTAATGAGCAGGCAGCAGCCGCATAACCAGGGAACGTATCTCGGACAGGTTGTCAAATACGACTGGGAAAGGAAATTTGCCTACATACAGATCGAGCAGCCATTAAGGATAGGCGATGGAATCGGTACCCAGGGGCGGGGAACAGGAACTACGGTACGAAGTATGTACATCAATAATCAGGGTGTGGAAAGTACCCCTGCCTGTGCAACAGTTAAAATACCCATGGAAAAGACCGTTTATAGAAATGAGACCGTTTTAAAGACGTATGATTTCAGGCTTATGGAATCTCTTGGGATTAAAGATGTCATGAAAAGAATTCCCATCAAGATGTCATTTACAGCAAAACATGGGGAACCGGCAGCACTTTGCATTACAGACGGCGAGAACGAGGTCATGCAAACCGGAGATGTTCCACAGCGTGCAAAGGGAGGCCGGATATCAGAAGATTCTATAATCCGGCAGTTGAAGAAACTTGGCAATACCATTTTTGAGCCGGAAAACATCAAGGTAAATCTGGACGCAGATATTTTCATTCCTATTTCCCAGCTAAATACTCTTCGCAGGACAGCCGTTAAAAGGCTTGAAAAAGAACGTACAAAGAACTGGAAACGGACATGCAGCAAACCCGGGATTATTTTCGATGGCAAGAAGATACAAAATAAATCCCTCCCTTCCTCCCTCTCCCTCTCCCTCCCCCTCCTCTCCGTAAATACTTGCTCCCTGGAAACTTTTAAGGCGGCAGTTGACGGTGGTGCGGATGTGGTTTATTTCGGTGAAGAAAATTTCACAGGGCATTTGCTCACAATAGAAGATTACCGGTTTGCCATTGAGTATGGTAAGGAGAAAAGAGTGGAAGTCTATCTCGGTACACCAAGAATAGCTAAAAAACCAGACGGATTTGACTCTTTCCCTGACCACAATGGATTTCTTATAGCAAATATGGGTGTCCTGCATAATCTTCTTCACTCAGGTAAAAAGTCACTTGTCATTGACTATCCGCTTAATGTTTTTAACAGGCTTGCAATGGCTCATTATTTGGAGCACTGTCAGAGGGTAACTCTTTCGCCTGAGCTTACACTGGATGAAATAAAACAGATAGCTCCCCATGGTATGGTGGAATGTATCGTTCATGGCTTTTTCCCTGTAATGGTATCTGAACATGACCTTTTGGGAGAGCTGTTCCCTGATGATAAAATTCATGATGCCCTGCTGGAAGATGTAAAAGGTTTTACTTTTCAGGTGAAAAACGATGGGGGTGGACGTACTTATATTATGAACTCCAGGGAACTGTGTATGCTCGACCACATTCTTGAACTGATTGAAGCAGGTGTCAACTGCCTGAGAATTGAGGCAAAAACGTATGACAGGAAAACTACTGGAAAGTTGACAGGACTTTACAGGAAGGCTATTGATAACAGGATCAATGGTCACTGCGGTAGTGAATCTACTTCAGGGCATTATTTCAGGGGTGTTTTGTGAAAGTATTTTTAGCTATTTTACTGTTTAAATGAAGAGACTTTTTAATTTATTCTTATCAAGTATGATAAATGGATAATGGCAAAGAAGATTAACCACAGAGAACACAGAGCGTTATTGTGTTCTCTGTGTTCTCTGTGCACTCTGTGGTTATAAACCGTTCCAGGAAATAATAAAAAGTTTCTAAATGAAGACCGTTATTCTTAATTACAGGAAAGCTCTACAAGCTACCAGACCATAAAATCCCAAGGGGTAATTCCATTGAACGTGCTTGACACATCAAAACACACAAAAGATGAATTGATCGAGATACTGAGAAAAGAACTGGCAGATAATCCTATATTGTACCTTACCGGTCCGCAGGGTGGCGGCAAGACCACTCTTAGTGTCGGAATGGCAGATGAGAAGGTAGGTGCCATCTATGAGGGACGGGCACGTTCTGCACAGCCAGCAATAATCATCCGGAAGGATATAACAGATAAAATGGAACAGGAGATTGTGGAACGGCGCAAGCTCCCGATCTTTGATGGGGATGACCCCATATATGTGGATGTGAAAATGCTGGATAAGCTCATTTACATCATTGAAGATGTCTTCGATGTAATGGAACTGGGTGAAGAGCACTTATTTAATGATATATCACAGTTGACAGTCCAAATAGGGGTTAAACCAAAGCAAATCGAGATCATTGCCGATGAAGATATGCTGGTGAGGCGCAGGCTTCAGCGCCATATGGATGCCAAAGACAGGCTTGAAGAACTGTTGAGAAAGGAAAAACAGTATGGTATAAAGTCAAATATGTTGGGTATCCAGGGTGCTAAGGTTATGGATATAGTGAACCGGGAAGGTGTGGGAAAATATGATGACAGCCAGTTCTCAAGGACTGTGGAGGATTTTGACAGGATAATACCCACCCGGGATATGACCCTTGGCCAGTGCCTGCTTAAGGTAGTGGAGATCTCCAATGAGGAGAAAAAGGAATCCGGTTTTCTGGTCATGCATACTGATGATGGCGAGCAGAAGATCATCAGCGACCTTGTTGTGGGAAAACATGAGAATTCCATGATCGGTGTAACACTGCTGGAAATATATGTAGGGTACAGGCAGAGCCGGCATATGTACCAGGCCTATAAAAGCAACCTGGAAGGAAAGGTGGAAGTCATACACTCCTTCACACCCGAATTGCAGCTTGAGGTGGGATTCAAGCAACTCGCAAGCATGAACCTTGATTACATTTCTGAAGAGGATGATACCGGATTAGTGTCCGTTGCCGATAAGGCGGCTGCTGATAGGTTCGGTATTATCGTCAGTGTAGTGGATACAGATGGTAATATAGAATCATCAGAACCAACGAGGATAGAGGAACTAGAGCGTATAATGTTTGAGGCCTACCAGGAATTCAAGGCTGACCATGGTTTGAACGAATAGAATTTTTTGCCGGTCTGCTGGATCTCACGGGATAATTTTTATTGCAGACTACCTCTATTTGAAATATAGTCTATAGTGGTATAGTGGTATAGGTGTGTAGTGGCACAATGTTCAATTATATGGAAAATATTGTGGGTTTTTCAAGGGAAGCTTTTGAAGAGGCCTACAACCAGGGATTAAAGTCTGATGACAGATCAGTTGAGATGAACCTGACCAACAGGACATATGAACGGGTGGTGGAACTGGAATCTGAGAATAATAGCATTGAAATGATCATGATAGGGTTTGAGAAGAGTATTATTTTGTATAGAGGGGGAATGTACGAAATTATCCGGATGGAAAAATCATAACTGTGAAGACCCGGTTCGTCCTGTATGATACAGGAATATCAATATCGATAAATTGATATTACCCTGAGTTATATAATTTGTTTATCCTTTTCAGAGAAGTGTATGACCATGTTCCTACCTACGCCCAGAGATATAAAGAAGCGAAGGGTCGGTCTTAACCTGACCCAGAACGAACTGGCCAAACTTGCAGGCGTGAGCCAGCCCCTGATAGCCAGGATCGAAGCAGGGGATGTGGATCCAAGGCTTTCTACATTGACCAAGATATTCGATGCCTTTGATACCACTGAAAAAAAGAGGATACTTGCGGGGGACATTATGCATTCTCCTGTGATACATACTAATCCAGGTTCGTCTGTGGAAGAAGCTGTTGATATAATGGAGAGTGAAGGATTCTCCCAGGTACCTGTTATCGAGAATGGTGTGCCGGTGGGCAGCATATCTTCTGATACTGTTGTCCATTACATGACTGAAAGCGATACTGATAAACTATCCAATATGCAGGTCAGTGATATTATGGGCAGTTCATTTTCCACTGTCTCAAAGGATACAGTGGTAAGTATCATCTCACACCTGCTTGAACAGAGCCCGGCTGTGCTTGTGGTGGATATGGGCAAGGTAGTTGGTGTGGTTACCCAGCACGATGTTATGAAACTTGTGCATAAGAAATAACAATTGAACAATAATTAAACACGAACAAGAGAGACCTGAAATGTTACCTGAGGATGATTATAAGAAGATTGCCGAGCGGCTGGGCAGGGAGCCCACCGAAGTTGAACAGGGCTGTTTTTTGAACCTGTGGAGCGAACACTGCTCGTATCGTTCCAGCTCAGCTATATTGAAAACCTTTACCACCACAGGTGAGCGGGTCATCATCGGTCCCGGGGACGATGCCGCTATTGTTCGCCTTGAGGACGGCTGGGTAATGGCCATCGGGATGGAGAGCCATAACCACCCATCATATGTTGACCCCTATAACGGTGCAGCCACAGGTGTGGGTGGGATCGTGCGGGATATCATTTCCATGGGTGCACGGCCCATAGCTTTGATGGACCCCCTGTACTTCGGGCCGCTCGATAATGAAAAGAACAGGTATCTTTTCGAGCATGTGATAATGGGCATTGCAGGGTATGGGAACTGCATTGGCGTACCTGTGGTGCGGGGAGAGGCATATTTCCATGAAAGTTTCAGCGGTAACCCCCTGGTGAATGTGGTATGCGTAGGCCTGGCCCGCGAGGATAAGATCGTTACTGCCATTGCCCAGAAGGCTGGCAACAAGCTGGTGCTAATGGGTTCGTCCACTGGCAGGGACGGGATGGGCGGTGCGTCCTTTGCATCAAGGGACTTAAGCGAGGAATCGGAATCAGAGGAACGGCACAGTGTCCAGATAGGCGACCCGTTCGCAGAGAAACTTGTCATGGAAGCCACTCTTGAAGCCATTGATAAGGGATTTGTACTGGCATGTCGTGACCTTGGAGCCGCCGGCCTGGTAGGGGCCAGCAGCGAGATGGCAGCCAATGGCGAACTGGGCGCTCATATTATTGCTGATAATATTCACCTGAGGGATGAGAGCCTGACACCTTTTGAGATAATGATATCCGAATCTCAGGAGCGCATGGTACTGGAAGTGGAGCCCGGTAATGTAGATAAGGTGCTGGCAGTAGCAGACAAATACGACCTAAAGGCCAACCTGATAGGCGAACTCACACAGGAAACCCAGTATGTGGTGGAGTATAAGGGCGAAATAGTGGCAGATATGCCAATACTGTTCCTGTGCGGCGGCGCACCCACATCCGAGATGGACTTTATACCGCCTGCAGTTGGGAGGAATGCTGAAAAACCGCCCGTGCCCGGAGATATCAAGGACATCATCTTAAAACTGCTTGCCAGACCCAATATCGCTTCCAAGGAGTGGGTATACAGGCAGTATGACCATGAAGTGCAGGTGCGCACCTTGATCAAGCCGGGTATGGATGCAGGTGTACTGCGGATCATTGACGATACCCAGGGACTTGCCCTGTCCTGCGGCTGCAATCCTGCCCATGTTGAGGCTGACCCCTACAACGGCGGGGCCGGAACAGTTATCGAGAATGCCATGAACCTTGCTGCTGTGGGAGCCAGACCCATAGCACTGGTGGACTGCCTGAACTTCGGGAACCCTGAGCGGGGTGAGATATTCTACCAGTTCAAACAGGCATCATTGGGACTTGGCGATGCTGCAAGGAAATTGAAGACGCCTATAGTAGGCGGAAATGTATCTTTCTACAATGAGAGTGACGAGTTCGGGAGTGCTATTGCACCCACGCCGAGCATTGGCATGGTCGGGTGGGTCAGGGATCTGGGAACCATTCCTGCAGGTACCTTCCGGCAACCGGATGAGACCGTGATACTTGTGGGTGATACAAAGGACGAGCTTGGGGCAAGTGAGTATTATTCCATGCTTGGGCTGGACAACAATGGTGTTACGCCCGGATTGCATGATAATATTGATACGGTCATCGATACACTGATACGTGCCGTGGAAGCAGGTCTTATAACATCTGCCCATGACATATCCAACGGCGGGCTGGCAGTTACACTGTGCGAGATGGTTGAACAGATAGGCGCAGAAATTGATATTACAGGTATATGTGCAAGGGACGATGATGCCCTGTTCTCGGAGTCATATGGCAGGATGGTCATCACCACCAGTGAACCTGATAAAGTGCTGGATATGATGTCAGGTATTGACTGTACAGTACTTGGAAAGACAAGCGGAAATGGTCTGTCAATTATAACCCGTAATGGAGATATAAACCTATCAAAAGATGAGATTGAAGATGCCAGGAGCAGTCTCTCCCGGCTGATGATGGATTGATTATAGTCAATAACCAAACAATTTAAACTATCTTTGCGGACTTTGCGCTCTTTGCGGTGACCAAGATTATACACCGCAAAGCACGCAAAGTGCGCAAAGTGTTCAGGATATATGTCAAAACTATAGTTCCTTAATCTACTTTTTTCTCATACCCTTAATTATCTTGCTGATAAATACCATTACGACCAGGAATACAATTACGCCCCCCAGGATTAGAAGTTTGGAAATGTTGCTTTTTGCTTCCTCATCTATCACGATCTGGGTCTGTAATGGTGTGGGCGTGGGTGGTGTGTAGTTTTTAGGATCTATATATATGGCTGCAGCCCATACATCCCTGTTCAGGTCCTGATACGTGGTGTATGCCAGCTTTGTACCGTCATGGCTCCAGTCAGGCTGGGTCTGGTCCCTGGATTCCTGGATCAGGGTTGTATTATTAGTACCGTCCGGCCTGATAATACGTATGTCAAAATCGCCGTTCTCATCAGAGGAATAGGCGATCCATTTTCCGCAGGGACTCCATGCCGGGTCGAGCTGTTCATAACTGTCATTGGTAAGCTGGATATTATTAGAGCCGTCAGCGTTCATTACCCAGAGATCGCTATCGAATGAATAAACGATCCTGGAACTATCAGGACTCCATGTTGGTGTCTCGACTTTTGTTTGGTAAAAGGTCAACCTGGTGATGTTTGAAGTATCAGGTTCCATAGTCCAGATCTCATTTTCATAGTTTACCTTGCCTAAGAAAAGTATCTTACTATTGTTATGGTTCCAGGAAGGGTTCTGCTGGTCGGTTTTGTTTGTGCTTAATTGTCTGGGTATGACATCTTCATCTTCAGCGATCCATATATCATAGTGGCGGTCGCGCTTGAAGGAATAGTGAGAGGTATATAATATTCCTTTTTCTTCCCAATCTGACTCTCCCAGCCAATCAGTACTTTGGAGATACATAACATTGTTGGAACCGTCCAGATCCATTATCCACA
>Ga0255401_1098_pt2 | contig 13702 bp, 14 predicted proteins | sample ANMaggSSYBR01F13_FD_182110 | JGI IMG/M metagenome (GOLD analysis project Ga0255401, IMG submission 182110) | Sediment cell enrichment communities from methane seep in Santa Monica Basin, California, United Staets - ANME aggregate JGI... | ecosystem: Environmental > Aquatic > Marine > Cold seeps >...
TTTTTTCGTATCTCTTGAATAATAGAAAACTATCATCAGGTTCAAAAAGAGTTTCCTGGAAACACTTTTCATTCCAATTCGAATGTTTTTCCAGGGAAAGGACGGTTCTACTCAGTATTTTGACGGCGTCCTGAACCCGATTCTAATAACTATGCTTCCTTTTGCTTTTCTGAACAGAGAGCTGAGCCGCGATAAAGTATTTTTCTTGCTCTTTTCGGTCTTTTTTCTCTTCATGGCTTACTTTCTCACGGTTACGCATAAGATACATCTTGCCGGTAGTCCCGTTCCTGGCGATTCTGAGTGTTATTGGGATAAAGAATATTGCAGAATGGACAGGCAAAAAATCCGATCTGGTTCGCCGCGCCAGTTTGATCGGCATATTTGCTGTTACGATAATCTTTATCGCTTTTAATTTCTTGTATCTAAAGAATTATTTTAATGAGATAGGACATGTACGGTACATTCTCAATCAGGAAACAAGAGACGAATTTTTAAGCCGCAATGTAGGAAGCTATCCTGCAATGAAATACATCAACGAAAACCTGCCTGGTAATGTCAAAATTTTCCTGATGTTTCTTGGCAGACGGGGCTACTATATAGACAGGCCATATTATCATCAAAGATCATTTGGCATGAATACCATAAACAACATGGTCAAAGCTTCCGCAGATAAACAGCATTTCCGGGCATATCTGCAATCCCTGGATTGCACCCTTATTCTGATGCGAACCGAGCTTGTTAATAAATATTTGCATGACAATTTTCCTGAAAAGACAATTTTCCGCTTCCTGGATATTATGAAAGAATACTGGAAGCCTGTTTATGAATCAAATAGATATGCGCTAATGGAAATAACTCAAGCTTCGTCGCACCCGTGAAACAAAACTTGCCGGACTAAACTATATTATTAATTGTGGCATTTAGTTTGATATTGGTATATGTTATGGCTGGTTACAAAAATGATAAGGGAATTTGAAATAAAAAATATACCAAGATTGCGCAGGATTTTTGGAAAATCTATAGACATTGTTGTGAGAAGAGGTCTTTATGTCTGATATTATGAAGAAAAAATGGATTGAAATGATAGAAGCCTTCTTAAGGTTGACACCTGAGGAGAGATCATCAGAGGCAGAGAAGCGCCTGGATGAGACCTTGGAGCGGATGGCACAGATGTATAGTATTTCACAGGAAGAAGCATATGAAAAGCTTATTGAAAATAGTGACAGATTGCATTGATAATTTTTCAAAGCAGGCTAATGTTATAAGGCTTGCCGCGATTATCGGCGGTGAGGCCGTTATTATGCATGGCATACCCAGAACAACAATTGATCTTGACATGCTCTTTTATTGTGGTGACGAAAAAAATAGTATTAACGAGTTAGGAAAGGCATTCGCATCATTCTTAAAGCAAGAACTTGGAAAGCAGTTTGAGATTAAATCTTTTGAAGCATCTAAAGATCCTTTTGATCCCTTAAAACATGATCTGATAATCATAACTGATCCGGAAAAACGATTCAAAAAACTTGATATATTAATTGCAAATTATCAATGGGAGCTGGAAGGCTTAAAAAGTATGAGCGCTCCCCATACAGGCCCTCTTTATCCATATCCAAAGGAATATCTGGTTGGCATGAAGCTGATGGCTGGTGGGCCGCAAGACAATGAGGATATTAGAAATCTTTTTATAGTTATGTCTGATCTAGAAAAGGAAAAAGCATGGAAATTATCTCGCTTGATAAAGCGAGATAAAAATCTCTCCAAAATATTAAAGGAAGGGCGCTGAGAACGTAAAAACCAAGAAAAGGCTACGCAAATAAATATGACAAAAGTCTCTGTGATCATCCCTGCTTACAATGAAGCTCAATCAATCGGAGATCTTATTTCAAGAATAAGAAATCTTTATCCTGATTTTGAGATCATCGTTATTGATGATGGATCAACAGATGATACAGGGGCTATTGCCAAAAATTCAGGCGCTACCGTGTACAGCCATCCCTATAATATCGGCAACGGCGCTGCCATTAAAAGCGGTATAAGAATTGCTTCCGGTAATATTCTGGTGTTCATGGATGGAGACGGTCAACACAATCCCGAAGATATAGCAAAACTGCTTGAACATTTTCCTGAATTTGACATGGTTGTAGGCGCCCGTTCGAAAGCAGATCATGCCTCCTTAGGACGTACTTTCGGCAACACAGCATATAACTGGCTCGCTTCATATGTTGCAAAGTTCCGTGTTGAAGATCTTACTTCCGGGTTTAGGGCAGTCAAGGCGGATATTGCTCATAATTTACTATATCTTCTTCCCAACTCATATTCATATCCCACAACTTTGACGCTAAGTGTTTTGAGAAACGGAAGGCCGGTAAAATATGTTCCTGTCAAGGCAAAGACACGCAAATCCGGGAAAAGCGGCATAAACATGTTCAAAGACGGCGTCCGTTTTTTTATGATTATCGTAAAAATCTGCACTCTGTATTCCCCTTTCAGAATATTTCTTCCCGTAAGTTTTCTTACATTTCTGACAGGTTTGTTTTACTACCTTTATACATTACTTTCCTGGGGGCGTTTTACCAATATGAGCGCCCTTTTGTTTACCACCTCCATAGTCATATTCATGATAGGGCTTGTTTCCGAGCAGATTTGTCAGATGAGGTTTGAAAGGAGCGAAGGGGATAAATTTATTTAGAAACCGTTTGTTCACTACGAAGCACACGAAGAACGCGAAGTAGATTTTACTATTTTCTTATTTTTTCGTGATTTTCGTGTGTTTCGTGGTATTCCATTTTTTTTGGTTCGCAAAAATTATTCTATAATTAGAATTGCTGGATTTTGCTTGCATCGTTGGCAACATACCCTTATAATAAGCATAACATGCATAAAATAGACCCCTCTTTTCAGCATATTTAAAATAAAAATGGACCATCGATTTTATCATACAATTAGGACAAGCAATTGTTCCTATTGAGGTTAAAGCAGGCAAGAGCGGATCACTCAAGTCACTCCATCAATTTGTTAATCAAAAAAACGTCCGGGTCGGTGTTCGTTTTGATTTAAACGCACCCTCATATCAGCATGTTTCGCACGCTCTCAGCCAGGGAGGAGAATCTGTGCAAGTTGAATTTGATCTTTTGTCTCTCCCTCTTTATATGATAGAGGAACTGCCCAGAATCTTTGATGACATCGTAACAAACGGCCATTTGGGGTTATGAAATCACGAATTCTATTTATTACCAGGAACTATCCGCCTAAGGTAGGCGGGCTTGAGACATACAGTTGTAACCTGATCAAAGAATTCCAAGCCCATGGATCTACCTATAAAATCACCCTTTCAAAGTCGATAAAACATCTTTTATGGTTCTTCCCCTATTCCTTTTTTAGGGCGCTCTATCTGATCCGCAAATATTCCGTTCAATTCGTCCACCTTTGCGATGGCCTTCTTGCTCCATTAGGAATTCTTCTAAAGCATCTGACTGGTGTTAAAGTAACAGTAACCATACACGGGCTGGATATTACCTATAAGAATTCCTTCTATCAGATGTTCATACCTTGGTGCATAACAAAACTCGATGGGGTCGTATGCGTCAGTCATTCAACGCGTGATGAATGTGTACGCCGCATAATTCCATGTCCCAAATGCTGCACAGTCATCCCTAACGGGATAAGGCCGGATCAGCTCTATCTCAAGCAGTCAAAAAATGAACTCCGCCGCAAGCTTGAGAATCTGATCGGCATATCCCTCAATAATAAGAAAATCCTTTTTACCATCGGCCATTTGGTAAAAAGAAAAGGCGTGGCATGGTTTGTGGAAAATGTCATGCCGCGCCTTGAAGATTCCTGCTTATACGTGGTTGCTGGTGAAGGACCTGAACGAAAAACGATTCAAAAAATAGTGGATCGCTACAACCTGCAAGACCGTGTTCTGCTTTTAGGCGAGGTATCAGACGAGGATCGAAAATTCATCTACAATGCCTCGGACATATTTATCATGCCTAACATCACCGTTACTGGTGATGTGGAGGGATTCGGGATTGTTGCTCTTGAGGCGGGAAGCTGTGGTCTTCCCGTTGTTGCAAGCAATATTCAGGGGTTACGGGATGCGGTGATTAATGGAAAGACCGGGTATTTGGTCGAGGAGGGAGGTGTGGATGGATTCGTGGGCAGGATAACGGATATGAATTTAGACAAGGCTCAAATCAGAGAGATCGTAAATTCAACATTTGATTGGGCAAAGATCTATAAGAGGTACCATGATGTTTTTGTGAAATTACGATCAAAGTAATCTATTAGGGAGGTCACATTTTTTTCGCAGCAGCCAGATGAAGCTCGGACACATCCAATATGCATAATTGACTATTAATCGAGCAAATGCGGATTTCATCGTGCCGTGCTTGATCATGTAATCCGCATGGAATAAATCCGGGTTTTCAATTATCCTTTTCGTATAGTCAATCCGCTCAAAGTTCCGAACAAGTCTCTTTAGCCCCCAGTAACTCAGGTGCTTTTCATAATAAAACTTCCCTTTGCCTGTAATTCTCATGTAGCGGTGAGCAAAGGACCGGGGCATAACGGAGAGGAAGGGTAAATTGTAGTGAGGTTCTTTCACCGTTAGCCTATTGCCTGCGGAAAAGTAGCAAACCCCGCCCGGTTTCAACACCCCATGGATTTCAGTCATCAGTCTATCAGCATCCGGCACATGTTCATAAACATGGGCGCAGATGACCACGTCAAACATGTTCTGCGGGAAATTCAAATTTATTGAATCACCTATTTCAAACACTAAATTTTCCTTGATGAAATTATCCTTTGCATATTTAATGGCAGGTGTATCAATATCGATTCCAATTACTTTGCCAAAATATTTTGAAAGATAGTTGGCGATAATTCCTGTTGAGGAGCCTATGTCTAAAACCGAAAAGGACTTAAGGTCAGAGCGAAGATAATCGCTTAAAACAGCAACCATTGTTTGCGCTTTTCTTTCTCTACTTTCACGATCAAACATTGCCTCGGGAAGTATTTTAGAAAAATTATGCTGATATTTTCTGCTTTTTAACATGGTGTCAATTTATAAATGTCGGCTTATTTTTATAGGATCAATTACCCTTCAGCCAAGCACTTCCTCGAACAGTTCCCGGTATTTATTTACCATACGGTCAATGGTAAATATCTTTTCAACTTTTGAGCGGTTGTATTCTCCCATTTCACATCTTAATTTTGGTGAATCAGCCAGAAGATTTATTTTTTCCGCAAACACGTTAACATCTCCAACAGGGCAAAGGAACCCGCCCATGCTGTCATCAATCAATTCCGGAATTGCGGAGCAATTACTCGCCACCACCGGCAGAGCACATGCCATTGCCTCTGCCACGGCCAAACCAAAACCTTCTCTTACCGACGGCATCAGCAATATATCCATTTGACGATAGAGAGCTGGCATTGCTTTAAAAGGCACACATCCGACTGATTCAAGACCTGTTATAGATGGCATTGCTTTTTTGGTCCGAAGCCCTTGGGTATAATATATTCGGACGTTCTTTTTTAGGCGTTTTGCTATCAATTGGAGCCAATGAATGCCTTTTCGGCGGGTTAAATTGCCTGAGAATAAAACCCTGATTTCCTTTGGTAATAAATCATAAGTAGATGCAGGAGTAAATTTATCAGTATCTACACCGTTGTAAATGACTCGGACGGGAAAAGTTTTTTTTAAATCCTGTTGAACCAGGCGTGCTGTGAATTGACTGACCGCAGTGATTGTGTGTGCCTTTTTTAGCGCAAGGCGAGTAAAAAGTTTAAGATCGGTTGTATAGTGGATTCTTTGAAGCCACGAGCTATAGGGTCGCATCCAGCGGTCAAGGACATAATTATGACAGGTGATTACAAGCGGGATCGATTTTTGATAAAAAAAGGCAGCATAATCCGGCGTCGTATGGATAATATCAGGAATACCCTGCCGACGGCATAAGAAAGGCAGCGCAGGTGGAAACAGTGTCCAATAGGGATTGTAACCACAAATATGGTAATTGGGAATTTTGTTGCCTAAAATCTGGTGGATGATATAGGCCCCGTTTCCGGTGGCCATGGGGCTTAGAATGTTCATTGTGTTGGTATGATGGTGTCTAAAATATGGGATAGTTCTTTCGTGCTGTTACGCCGGGTGAATTTGACCAGTTGTTCGTCAGCATTAATGCTGGATTTTTGCATAAGTTTGGTGAGTTTGCGTACTATCTTTTCTTGGCTATGGGGTGGCTCGGATATTAAAACACCCATCATATCTCCAAAAAGTTGTGTAATGATAGAGCCTTTTGGGACGAGACAAAGACAGGGTTTTTTCAAAGCCAAGTAGTCGAAAATTTTTGTTCCAAGGCCATTAATTAACCCAGTTGATAATAGCCCGTGATCACAACCGGCAAGTAATCGTAAAATGTAGCTATAGGGTTTAAGGGAGTGAATAATCACCTGCTCCAGCATGTCTAGTCTATATGCAGTGTTTCGGATAATCTCATGTTCGCTGCCAACATAAATTAAAGTGAGGTCAGGAATGTCATGCACGGCCTTTAATATCTCTTCCAACTGGTTCCCAAGGTAAATTGAAAACTGGCCGGCCACAATAATTGTTTTGCCAGAGGTAAGTGAAAGCGGTTGAACCCCCTTGAAATCATCCTCGTCGTACCCGTTATAAATAGTATGGTATTTGGAGGAATATGTCGGATGGGCTTCAATATATTCTGTCTTCAAAATTTGGGTAGCAAATGTGGCAGCAGATGTGTACTTCAAGGCAATTTTTTCTATTAGAAAATAAAATTTGTGTTGTATTCTTTTTAAAATTCTAACGGTATGCCTGGGTTGGCCGTCATAACCAAAATTCATACTCCAGGAATCACGGAAATCAAGCACAACTGGTATGCGTAACGCTTTTGTCAGCAGGGGAGTGATAATAAAGGGATGAAATGGACTTCCTACCATATAGACCGCATCTATTCTGCGCCTGTTTCTTGCGACAAACAGCAGAACAAGCAGGGGAAATAGTAATGCCATAATTGTTCTGGCGGCAGGCACTCTGAAATAGGGTAGGCGGCTTACATGCAGAGCATGCATTTCAGGCTGTAGTTCGGAAGCTATAGCCTTTCCATAATAACGCTGATCAACAGTCAGTACCCATGGGTTCCACTGAAATTCAGGCAGGAATTTGCAAAATTTCAAGGCCCGGACAACCGATACTTTTGCAAGAGGCGGGAAGTTAAAAGAGACAACAAGAACGGTCTTCATGGTTCAACTAATTTCCTTCCATTCAGTTTGTGTTTTTTTCCAAAGCAAGCATGTCTTAATAGCCGACTAGTTCGATAACATTATTCTCCCAGCCCTCTCACCGTTCCGAACCACGCCTCCTTTTCTCTCAGATATTTCAGGGATCGCAGATAGAGGTTCCACCGGTCAGACTTTATAATGCTGTTCGGATGCCAGAGAAGGGTCAGGACTCCGCCGACTTTTTCTACTGCTTCGGCAATCTGGATTATATATTGAAATGATGTATCTCCGTCGAGTCGCATCCCCTTGATTTTATTAAGCATAGCGCTGTCCTGGATGATTAAGGTCCATGATTGACAGTTCCTTTTAGATGCCAGGAATAGTAGGTCCCGAAGCGGAACCCCACATTGTCATTAAATCCCTGTGTTGAATCGTATTTGAATCCGGTCTCCGCATGAACCGCCGGGGTTACGCGTATATCGTAATGAAGATAATGCTGCCGTATGCTCACAACTTCATGGTCAAGCGCCTTTTCAAGAGCCCCCCCTTCTGCCTTTTCAGTTCATCCACATCATCAAAGGAACCAGGACGGATGAAGCCCGATCTCCCAGCCGCGGCTGTTTATCTCCTGAACCATTTCAGCCACACTTAGCTTTGAACGTCATAATTACCGAGCACATCTTCATACATTAAAACCAATTGAGCAACAACAGCGTCTTCGCTAAAACGATTCAAACAATCGTCACGAATGCGACCGCTGTCATAGTTGGAAAAATCGACTCTCATGCGCGCCAGCGCCTCTGCCAATGCTTCCTCGTCATTTTTCCGGACAAGGATCCCGTTTCCTGCATGCAGGATATCCTCGGGACCACCACACCGTGTCGCAATGACTGGTTTCCCCTGGGATAGCGCCTCGATAACAACCACCCCGAAGGTCTCGAATTCACTGCTGAGAACAAATGCGTGACATTGGTTCATCTCATCCAGCACCTGTGCGCGATCGAGCTTCCCGAGAAAAGTGACACGATCACCGATGCCAAGGTCACGCGCGAGTTTCTGCAGACGTTCCATCTCCGATCCATAGCCACCAATACGCAATGTGACACTTTCATCGTGGCCGAAAGCCTGCGCAAAAGCTCTAAGTAAAAGGTCCTGACGTTTTATAGGTATGAGCAGCGCAACATTCAGGAAGGTAAAAGCATCCGCCATCGGCACAGGAGACGGATGTGATGACAAGAAGCCATCGGATAAGATATTTGGAATCACACGCGCTCTCGGGAAAGTAGCCGAACAAGATGATTCAAGCGTATGTAGCAAAGCAGAACTCACTGTCACGAGAACATCAGCCGATGAGAAAACCTTTTGTGCCTTTACCAAATCACAAGAAGGGACTACTCCACGAGTAAATCCTGAGAAATGCTCCGTGACCACAAAGGGGATGTGATGTTTTTGCGAGAGGGCCATGGCAATCTCACCACCTGGTAACGCCGAGTGAGCATGGAGGATATTCGGCTTTCCATGCGCAGCACAGTACCCATCAAACGAAAGGCAGGCCTCGTTGATAACGGCTGTTCTTTTTCGAGAAATCAAGCGTGACCAATTCATAAATCGTGGGCGATACGTGATAACGCTTTCGTCTTGAACATAGTACGGGGCTCGCCAGAAATCATTCCAGTGCCGCGGGTCTTTTGGTAAAGACCGGGGGGGCACAAGTACCGCTATGTGTATGTTTCTTCTAGCTAAGGCGATAGCCTGTTCCCGAAAAAATACCCCGTTGATGTCGCTTGGAGCGCTGGGATACCACGATGGTAATATTAGTACGTGCATAAAAATGACCGGGCCTTTCTCGCCCCAAAAGCTAAAAGCTTTTTATCGAAGTCATTGAACAAGAATAGTTCTGTCCATCTATTCCTGCTGACGGCAGAATAAATACAAATTTTCAATATAGAGTTAAATCCATAAGCAAAGCTTGTCGTTGCCGCAGCCCCAATAATTCCCCATTTTGGAATAAGAATAAAATTCATAGTGACATTAACTGAAACAACTGCAATTGAAGCATAAAAGTTATATTGCGGGAAATCTCTAGCTGCAATGTCATTTGCTAACACTCTGGAAAATGAACCCAGCACAATCCCTATCAGTAAAAGTCTGAAAGTCTGTACACCAGGCATGAACTCTGCCCCATAGAGCAGGTTGATCGCATATGGTATAACTATTGCCGCAACCACAGCAGCGACAAAGGTAAGCAAGAATACCCATCGCGCAATAAAAGGCGTTATCATCTTCCTTTTTTTTCTCAGCGTTATGCAATTCAGACAGTTTAGGAAGTAGTACCGTACTAATGCCTTTAGATAAAAGCCATAAACTCTCAGCCAACGCTACGGAAATTGCATAAATACCCAAATTAGCAGACGACAAGAACAAGTTAAGGATGAACAAGTCAGCACGATAGTTAACAAAAGCCATGATGTTACTTAAATGCGCACGGCCACCATAGTTGAAGCACCGCTTTGAATAGTTGACGATCTCTCCCTTTGAACATAGCTGCCCAAAAAATTTTCGAAAGAAGAAAAAAAGAACCGTTAGCGAAACGAGGCTCACAACCAACTGAGAAGCAACAGCGCCAATCACTCCAGAGCCCAGCATCCACACAAAAACAAATAAAGCGGTCAAGTACAGAAAAGGAGACAAGAGACTGATCGCAGCATATTCCTTAAAACGTTGTTGCCCGTTAATAATGCTGACAAAAAAACCATCCAGTAGTTGAATAGGGAACAAAGCCATTCCCAAGAGCAACAGCCACAAAGGAGCACCCGGAAATAGCGTATCGGATTTAAACAGCAAGAGGGGAACTGAAATTGACACTCCGAGAAGTGATAAACAAAGGGCTAAAAGTATACTGGTTCGTAGTGCGATATTCGAAGACACCCTTCTTGATGAAATGTAAAAAACATTTGCGGGACTAACACCAAGATTCAAAAATGTGGACAGCATTGCCGGCAAAAGCATAATAACTGCCAACTGCCCACGCCCTTCAGCCCCGAGGGCACGAGCAAGCACCACGGAAGTTAATAACCCGATAAAAACCATACCAAAACTGCGGGATTGGATAATAACAAAATTAGTTGCTATTTGTTTTAAGCTAAATTTATTGTTCATTATGTTCTTGCCTAATTTTCCTATGTGCCAACATAGTTATTGTATCAGAAAATGTACCTCTTTGACGGTAAATTTGTAGGTCATTGGAGTGCTGAAATCCTAAAGTTCAGTTTCCTTCTAATCCTCGCAAATAATGATTCAATCCTCGGAAAACCCAAATATCCCCTTAAAGAAAAAGGCATGCCGTTATCATCTAAAAATTGCTCATGCTTCCTGACCAAATTGCACCTCTTGGACAATAAACTAATATATGGATGTTCCTGTATTTCAGAGGGGACGTTTCCAAATCCGTAACCCCACAAATGAAAGGCGTATGCAAATGGTGCCTTTAAACGGAGTTTGGACGAAACTATATATTTCCCCATTTTTAGGGCCCGGTAAAAAACCCGGATATTTTTTTGTGCTTTGGAACAGAAAATTTCCTTCCCTGTCATTGAAAATTTGACTTTATCGCCAATAATAACATCGGACAAAAAATAACTATTCACTTTATTAATGGTTTTTACGAATATTTCTTTATAGAGCTTATAGGAACGCCAAAAGAGTTTCACAAATTCATCGTCGGATGTATAACGTCCAGCCAGCCAGCCGTATCTCAATTCCTTTATAGCTTCAATAGTTTCTATTCCCTCATCGCTTAACTCCACCCCCACATTTCGGCAAATTGACAGCGAGTGAGTTAATGACCAAAAGCGCGCATACCAACTCCTTCTATCTATCGCCTTGTCTTTAATACAACTTTCGAACTGTCCAAATCTGCTTTCTGTAAAATCGACCAAATATGATAGCTCAAGGTATGGTTGTTCTTTTTCAGGAATAACCTTAACAAAACGTAACATTTCTCCATATATGTTAGTTAGGTTGGTGGCCCAGATAATATATTGCAGATCTGGAAGCAATTCTTCGGAAATGACAAACGGTCCGTGAATAAATACACCGCTTTTATAGCCTTTGATGTCAACATTCAATTTTTCGGAATTTTCTTTTTCCCATTCTGAATTTACAACGCAAACAATGTCCAAATCGGATAAACCGGGAGCTTTGACACTTCCCATTGTCAATACACCCATAATACCGGGAAGATTTTTCACTCTAGCTATATAACGTTTCAACTCCTTCTCGTATTCAGCCGATATTAGGGGACGGGCTTCCGATATGGGCTTTATTTTCAGAGTGCAGTTCATTGTTTAAAACTCCGTATAATTGAGGAAGGATAGGAATAATCTCATTTTTAATTTGGGATTCGATTCGCCGATTAAAAAAAAATCTCTTGCCGTATTTATTTGACTTAAAAACAAAACGTTCAAAAAAGGCCACCATTTTATGCGACCTCGTTAAATCCGGCCAGTTTTTACGAATGGCGGAGGCAGCTCGAATCGCGCGACTTACTTTGGGGAATCCGTTGTAAAATGGTTCAAACGATTTTGCCTTCAACATGCTCTTGCCGAGATCCGTATAAAAAAAAGCGGGGATGAGCATAAGGTTGCTTAAAAAACGCTTCATGGCAAACAACGAATATCCATGTTTAAAAAATCGTTCAGAGGAGTTCAACAAAGCTTCGCAAGTTATTAGCGACAGAAATTCAGACTTTAAAGTAGGGACGCATGCTTTAAAAAGCAAATCAGTTGACTCAACTGCCCATGCATCTGAATAAACATCAACAGGAAGAATGGAATTATCATAACAATTCATCAAGCTGCGCCATAAATAAAAAGGGCCATGATGCTGCATAGGATCAACTTTGTAAAGAAAGGGATATACTTCTCTCCGAATCCACTTTTCGCATAAGTTCATTTTCTTTTTATCGCCCCACACTGAATCCGCCAAGAGTAAGGTTAAATCCATATCACTATAATTATTATGGGTATTATCGCCATAGCTACCGTGAATAATTATGTTTTCCAGCACTTCACATCTCAGTCCTTCCTGAAAAAGACTCTGAATTTCCCTAATCCATTTAAATTCAAATGACTTTTGTTCAAAACAGGGGACTTTAACAATTCGTTCACACAGTTCTTCGTTCCCTTCACTTTCTTCAGAGTTTTTGCGTTCCGCAGAGTTACGAGTTTCCATTAACCGGACATTCATCAAATACGCTTTTCTGCCCAAACTACGCCTCCAATCATCCCGTGATTAGATGTAAAAACAAAGGGGGTCAGCAAACCCATAAGGGTCAGAGCTACACGGGCTATTGCCCAAATCCAAGTTTGGTGAAAATTAGCAATCTAGTCAAGAACTGTATTCAATAAAATCAATAAGTTCGAGGAAATTTGCCGCCTCTTCATCGGTCTTCGGAAGCATGATGGAAAGTTCATACCGGAGACAGACCACAACGCAGATAATGCCGGCGATAGATAGAAAAAGCGCGACAACGCCAAATGCCTCCGGCGCGAAGAGGCGAGCGATAACGGGCGCAACAAGCACGCCAAGCCCAAGGCAACCACGCTCCCTGTGACCGGTATGTACGAGGATCTCTGTGTGCCCGAACTCACGCAAAGCTTTGCTAACCGGCGCAGATTTAATGAACTGAGGACGTGCTCCAACTACGGTAACAATTTTCATTTTTCTTCTAAGCCGTTTCTTCCTTTTTTATATTTTTTTTTGCATCTTGTGCATATAAAGTTGTTGGACGAAGCCGCTATGCGGCAGAAAAAAAATCAAAAATAGTGTATAACTCCTATACTTGTCCAATTTCGGGCACTTTTAAAAAAGGAGTATACCATGAATCAAACAGAAGTAAATCGATTTAAGAAACTCTATCAACGCCACCTGAGATCACTCAAACTTCAGGGCAAAAGTCAGAAAACCATTGATGCATACTCTCGGGCTGTCCGCCGAATCAGTGAACATTTTGATTGCTGCCCCGATCAATTGACCACTGAACAATTAGAAATCTATTTTGGAGAGCTGGTCGATAGCCACTCATGGAGCACAGTCAAAGTGGATCGAAATGGCCTGCAATTCTTTTGGAAGCATGTACTCAAACTTGATTGGCAATGGCTTAATATTATAAAGCCTCCAAAGATCCATACAATACCTGATATTCTTACCCCTGTTGAAATAGAGCAACTCATTGGGAAAACACGAAAACTGCGTTATCGTGTTTTTTTATTGACCACCTATTCAATGGGACTTCGTCTCGAAGAAGCCCTATCTCTTCAAGTCGCTGATATTGATACCGGGTACAAACAGGTTCATATCCGCAGGGGCAAAGGACATAAAGATCGGCTGGTACCATTGCCTGATCTCACTTTATTGGGATTGCGTGCACTCTGGAGTAAGCATCGTCATCCAAATT
>Ga0255401_1108_pt1 | contig 13361 bp, 7 predicted proteins | sample ANMaggSSYBR01F13_FD_182110 | JGI IMG/M metagenome (GOLD analysis project Ga0255401, IMG submission 182110) | Sediment cell enrichment communities from methane seep in Santa Monica Basin, California, United Staets - ANME aggregate JGI... | ecosystem: Environmental > Aquatic > Marine > Cold seeps >...
ATAAACTTTTGTGTTAATTCAATCGGACCTATCAAGTTAATTTTTATTACCTTGTTTATTTCATCTATTGAGGTTTCAGTCAAGGTTTTATAATAAGCAATTCCACTTGCATTGAAAAGAAAGTCTATATTATTGAACTCTTTTTTAATTTCTTTTACCAGTCCTTCTATTTGTTTAGAGCTGGATATATCTAGCTTATATCTGGATTGAGATGTGGAGGATTCTATAACAATAGCCCTTTCTTTTTTTAATTTTTCTATTAACGCAGAGCCAATACCGCCAGATGCTCCTACGACTAATGCGATCTTGTTTTCAAATATTCTATTTTTCATGATGAATATGAATTTTTCTAATAAATTTAGCTGGAGATCCCCCCCATAGTTCTGCTTTCCCAATATCTTTAACCACAGTTGAACCGGATGCTGTCCACGTAAAGTCATTGATGCTTAAACCTCTTCTGCCAGCTATCAATTTTGTATCGTTCATTAACCAACAAAATTTTCCTACATTTATATCTTGCTGAGTGCCAATTAAAACTTCTTGCCAGCTTAAATTTTCGTCTTCCAAAGGATGATTGTTTGTTATAAACGAAACATTGGCTCCAATTAACGTATAGTCTCCAATTTTTATCCTACTCATACCTGCCATATCAGTACTTGCAGGTACGCTTACTCCTTTGCCTATATTGATATTTTCTGGCTTCCAAACTCTTACTTTGTAATGGACGACAGACCCTTTTTCTATTTTTGCTCCTGCTAATTTTAACCATAAAGTATAGAGCTTAGACCAAATGTCTGTTGGAATTTGCCCCAAAAAACCAGATAAAAATTTTGAATCCATTTCGGCAAAAAATTTATGTAAAACATTGAACAGCCCCAATCCTTGTGATTTTTCCATAGGAGATATCTCGTATATGGGATAACTGCACCCGCTATTTAAGGGTGCTTCAACATAATTGTTGAAAGTAGGCTGAGAAGGGTAGACTAAATCTCCCATCCCGCAGTCACATACCCCGGACTTAAGTACCGAGGCCTGTAAATAATACTCTGCCTCCCGATTTTCCATTTCGTCCGTCAATGTCACGAATACTGTTCATAACCATACCCTTCTAAGTATAATAAACACAATCCCATAAAAATATTTCCAATAATAAATCCCAAAAAAAGCAGGTGTACACGCAGCTTGCCCACAGTTTCCTGGTATTCATTCCACACACAGGATAAAAATAACAAAGGAAGAGGGTGCATACGGGCGTTGCCGACCAACTGTCTGCCCTGTATCATATCTTTAGAGAAAGAGCTGGAGTTTATGCGGGAGTCGGGCGAGCCTATGGAGTTCGGGATTTTTGATTTTTATAAGGTGTTTTCGAAGGCTTTTGGTGAGGAGGATGGTGCAGGGGGTATTTGAAGGTCTCTGGACAACGTGTCAGTCCTACCCTGGCGGGACGTATAATGAGCACATATTTCATGAACCATGACCAGTTATCCATCATTAAGGATGGAATAAACTCGGGACTGGAACCAATTGATATCCTGTCAGGACTGGATGTGTTCGACCAGGCATTTTTTACAGGAGCCGACCGGATATCAGCCAGCTTGAATGTCCGCCTGCCTTCAAGGGTTTTCCAGGGCGGTGCAATGGAAATGGCATTATCAGGTGACAGCCTGGCAAAACTTGACAGTACGACTGCCCGCAAACTGATGAATTTTGCTGCTGATTTTTTAACCTGTACCTGTAAAGATTCACCCTATTGCGGATGCCCAGAGCGTAAGTTCTCAAGGAAATTACTGGATATGCGGTGTGAAGGAATGAAGCCGGATAAGATGATCGATGCCTTGACGCAGCAGTATGGAATATTTGCCTATCCTGCGGATGTGCTTGAATATCTTGAAACATCTGCCCGGCACCTTGAGGCTATCCGGAAGCTTGCAAAAGGGCAGGAGAAGCTTGAAGTGGCGGAAGAGGCAGGTAAATTATTCAAATGTATTGTCGGGTGATGTGGGAAATACAGAAATAAAACAGGCACAATCTGTCCATTCGACATTAAAGAGAGTCAACGACCACGCAATGAAATTTGCGGGGCATCATGCCCCACACTCGATTGTTTTGCATTTATTTCGGTTTGTTGAGATTATTCACTTTGATATTCATAATTATACCCTGCAGCTCTGCTGCGGTTGGGTGTGCCGGCGCAACGTTTGACTCAGTCGCAGGAGCTATTGAATAGGACATTAGACATTGAGCAGATTTGGGGCGATATTTTGCATCTGGAGGTCTGCAATTCAAGGAATGTTCCAATCGGAAAAGATATATTGTTGTTGGGAGTTATGTCATATATTCTTAGTTTTGTTTGTATAATTTATTGCACAAGATAAAATTAAGAACACTTATTAGTTGTGACTATCAAAGTTGGTTTAAACTTACGCATTTAATATTCGAAATCAAATAAAGGTTGTGGAAATGTTCTATGTCTGAAGTTTATCCTGGAATTCACCCCTCTGTAAATTTGAATAATTTTACATCTGATGAGATAAAAATTATTGATAAATTTAAATCTGAGTGGTATGTGACTCATGGTGGAGAGGAAATAAAGCTGGGTTCTAAAAGTACATATCGATATTTTCTTGTAAAGCCTTTAAAAAATTATCAAGAAATGTTCAATTTAGAAAGAGAAATAATTGTCCTTTTTAGTCCTTATGCCGTTTTTGAACCAAGAACATTAGATGCAATTGATTATATTGCAGAAAGCTTTCAATCTCTACGATTAGAAAAAGTCTGTAGCATATTAATCAGCAGAGATGAGCAAATAGAAGAGGAATTAAAAGAATTATTGAAAAATGATCAAGAATCACAAATTCTTATTCCATTCAATTACAAAGAACTTATTAAAAACCATGACCCATATTTTATTCGCAATCGTTTGAAAAAACATTTTTACACAAGAGATCTGTTTGCATTTGAAGCTCCCCTTAAAAAAGATCTTTATTTTTTTGGAAGGAATGATCTAGTTAATAAAATAGTTAATAGACATAAATCATGTGAAAATTCTGGTCTTTTTGGTTTACGAAAAACAGGAAAAACTTCAGTTATATTTGGAGTTCAAAGAACCCTTTTAAAAATGGAGGAACATTTCGTATTCATAGATTGCCAATCTCCTTCATTTCACTTAAGAAGGTGGAATCGAGCACTATATTATTTAATTTTAGAAATCACAAAACAAAACAAATTAACTTTGAACTTAAACCCTGAAGTTAAGTATACTGAAGAAAATGCAGCTTTTGTGTTTGAACATGAAATATCTAGGATTCATAAAGAACTAGGAAATAAAACTCTTCTAATTATATTTGATGAAATTGAAAACATCACTTTCAATATTTCACCTTCCAGCCATTGGAGAATGGATTTAGATTTTGTATACTTCTGGCAGAGTTTAAGGTCTACATTTCAAAAACTAGATAATGTTTTTTCTTTTTTATTGGTCGGAACAAATCCAATGTGCGTAGAATCATCTTCCATAAAAGGTTTTGATAATCCTATTTTTAATCAGTTTTCTTATGAATACATTCCTGGTTTTGATGTCAAGCAAACAAGAGAAATGGTTAGAAAGCTTGGCCGAATAATGGGTATTAGATTTGATGAGATTCTTTATTCTAAATTAACGGAAGATTATGGTGGTCATCCATTTCTCATAAGACACGTTTGTAGTATTATCAACAAAAATAGTTCTCAAGAACGACCTACAATAGTCAGCAAATTAATATACAACTCTGCAAAAGATATTTTCAAAAGAGAATATAGTAACTATATAGAAATGATTCTGGATGTATTAAAAAAATTTTATTCAGATGAATATAAAATGTTGAAATTCCTAGCTCTAGATGATTATGATAATTTTGCCAAATATGAAAAGATTTCTCCTACATATACTAATCATCTTTTAGGATATGGGATTATTGATAAATGGGACGAAGGTTATTCTTTTAAAATTGAATCTGTAAAAGATTACCTGTCAGAAAAACATTGGTATGAAAAATTAGAGCTTAGCCAAGAAGAGATGTTAGCAGAAATTTCTAAAAGGAGAAATGACTTAGAGCCTAAGTTAAGATTGATTGTTCGTAATCAACTTTTAAGTAATTTGGGAAAAGAACAAGCCAGTCAAATAGTTCTTGGTATAATGGGTGGTTGGAGAAAAATAAGATATAACGATATTTCGTACAATGATCTTTTTAATTCTAGTTTGTCAGATATCTACTTTGATGATTTAAGAAAAATTATAATAAAAAAATGGGATATTTTCAAAAATATTTTTGAGATAGATAAGACTGAATTGGATTCAAAGTTAACTGCAATTAATAAATATAGATATGATGCACATGCAAAACCAATTACTAGAAATCAAATGGCATATTTCCGAGCATCTATTTCTAGTATCGAAGAAATAACTGATAATTTTCTAACTTAATTTTATAAAAATAGCATCATTCATTCAATGGGAAAAGTGGGTCAATTTTGGATGGGAATTTTCAGGTATTGATGGATGCTGGTACCTGAGAGGTTTTTCCAGTCCTGATATTCTTGAAGAGGCCTCAATTGTGCCGCATCTGCTGGCTCGGGCGGGTAATGATGTGCCTCACTTTCCGCAGGTATCTACAAAAATTCAATAATTTCTTTTGATAGCGTTTCTGTCAATTTTATGCTCATGAGAGACTGTCGGAAAAATGATCTAACCGGGATATCTTAAATATTGTTTGAAAGCAAAACGCTATGATGAGGCGTGCTGCAATTATTTCCTAAGTTTAAATGTCTCGAAATGTGGATTTTTCCAATAGTTTCCATGAAATATTAACTCTAATAACTCTAATATCAAAAACACCGCAATTTTGTCCATAAACAACACATACTTATAAAATATAAATATAATCGGATTTTTAAAAACGCTATCAGGAAAAATAATACGAATACTCATTTGACCTGCGGAAAGTGAGATGTGCGAGGGGCAGGGGGAGATATTCCGATACTGCTGACTATGGGGGATCTGGAGCGATATGTGGGGTAGGGGCGAGTTAGGGATTTGTTTTTTGCCTTGTTGCAGAGGGTACGAACAGCGCGAAGGTTGGATTTTTGTAAAAATTAATGTTGTTTTTGGTCAACGACCCCGGATTGCTTCCTAAAATTCTGGGCATCTTAGTCAATGATCGTGTATTCAATTATATTTGGTTTTGTTTTTTATATGCTTTAAATAGGCGCAGATAATACATCATTAAATTTTTCGTTGATTTCTGCGATTATTCCACATACTTTTTTATAGTTTTGTAAAGATTCAGAATTATGTAAATCGATTCTTTGTTTTTCTTTATTTTCTTCTTTCCCCATATATTTGAGAAATGACTTAGTAGTAGTATCTTTCAAAAATTTTCTTCTTTTATCATTTAAGGTAGGTTCTCTCGCTCTTTTCAAATTATTAATGATATTTTGTCTGTAATTTTTATCCATATAAGTTGCATATTTTATCTCGTCTATATAAACTTCATTATAAATCAATTCTTCTAGATAATATTCACCAGCATATGTTAATTTTAAAGTCTGAATATTATCATTTACTATATCTTGACCTTCATAAAATGGAGATTCTATCAAATCCCAATTAATAAATAATTGAAGTACTTTCTCTACTTTTTCTTTATTGTATCCGATTGATTCCATGAATTTATATATTTCTGTAATATCTACTTTTTCCCCAAAAACTTTTATTGATTGAAGACTTCTCAACCTTATAAAATTGTTCCCTTGATAATTAGGTTCTTCGTTGTCAAAAATATTTATTACAGATGTTGTAGATATATCACCAGGCATATAATGCTGATTATTTCCACACATTATTGCCCGAAGGAAATCTCTCTCATCTAATTTATTTCTATTTTTTCTATCTTCCGTAAAAAGGTAACCTGATGATAATGCTATTCTTATCATCTTTAGCATTGCACGAATATCATGGTCTGAAAGTTTTTCTAATATGCAAATTATTTCATCACTATTTATCAAAGAATTTAGAATTGTTTCAAACTCATTTTGCAAATCTGACCGTTGTAATATGTAATGTTTGCCCGAGGGAGTATAAATATCAATTTGATTTTTCCTAGCATATTGAAATATTTTTCCAATAAAGTCTGATTTTAATAAATAGTCGATTCTTTTTTGCAGCATGATTTTAGTATCTGGCAGTGCTAAATGTAAAAATCTATAATCGAAAGCTGAGACCGGAACATGCCTGAATGCAAAGGGCAAAGTGTAGTCTCTAGCACTCATGATAGTTTGCACTTTCAATTCAGTCATTAAATTCACACTTAAACTGAAAAATTTTTCTTGTGTATTTTTATCAAAATGGTCAACATTATCTATTACGATTGAAATTTTGATACCTTCGTTTTGAAGATATCGAATTCTTGCTTTATTAAACAATTTTGTATTGCTTATTAATTCAAAAATTTTAGCAAAGAAATACTCTTCGAAGTTATTCTTTTCTTTTTTAAATTGTATAAGGTTGTTATAAGGAATCAGTTCTTGATAAAAAAGTTTTTTAGCCAGATCAATGTCTGGTGAACTAATATTAGAATATTGTGAACATAAATCTTCGTGAATTTTTTTATGTACAAATTCTTCTATAATTTCAAAAGATACATTCTCAAAATTCCCCAAGTCTTTCAAATTAATAACAATTCCAAAAATTTTGTGTTTGAAATTGTATTTTTTAATTTTTACCTTGAAATAATGGTGAATGTATGTGGTTTTACCGGTTCCAACATCACCAACTAAAAGAAATGGTTGTTGATAATCTAATGAAAATAATTCCTCTGATAAAAATTCATCTGGATTAGGAAAATCCTTTGTAGAACATATCAAAATATTTGGAATTCCAGTTGTTATCTCAATAATAAGTTCATCATCAAAGTCTCGACTTCTTACTGGACAATAGCATTCATTAAGTAGATTTTCATCATAAATTATCTCTGAAAACAATCGTGTGATTTCTTTTGAACATAAATTCCAAAAATATTTTGGTGAAGCCCTATATTTACCTTTGTGTTTTCCATCAATTATTCTCCTTTTATTCATTAAAGTTTCACCTTGCTTTTTATTTAATTGTGGTCTAAATTCGTTCAAATGGTTCAATTTCATCACTCGTGAAGTTGTAGTCTTCACGGTATTTTTCCCTCATTTTATATAACTTTTTTAATAATTCATCATCAATTTTTTTCACATTTTTAATTTTTACATTCATGTTTATACTAAGTTCATTAATTTCAGGTGTCTTTCTGAATGCTAATAATTCTTCTTTATTTTTTTCCCAGAAATCTATTATTGGTTCAATAGGCTCTGAAGAGCGTTGAACTATATATTCAATATTTATGACATATTCGCTGAAAATTTTAAAAGGATATTCTTTGGAGTCTCCTTTTAATCTGTATGCCGCGGTTTTTCCTTTATTAAATTCTTCCGTAAGTTCTTCTAACCATTCTTTGAGTTCCTTGGTTTTAATTTCTTTCTCTATTTCTTCAAAACATTGATTTATTTCATCTATTAAAAAATCATGATAAGAAAAATTATTATATAATTTAGAAAATTTTATGAGAATATCCTCTATTATCTCACTATCTCTTTTTCCAAATAAAGATTTTACAGATCCATATTGCTCATTATAGAATAATCGTTTAAGACCAGAATCAAAACCACAAGTTTCTGAAGTATATCTATGCCAAAAAATTTTTTTATTTTCAATAGCATCAATTTCGATTTTTATATGATTTATTATAGGAGTTAAAATAGCTTGCACTTCTTCTAAAATTTTAGCTCGTTCTCGGTCTTTGATCATTATTCTTGTTTGTTTTCTTACTTCATGGGCATACCATACGGTTATTAAAACTAAGGCTAATACAAGGATAATATTACTTATTGTATTGATAGCATCCCAATTTAATTGGTCAGTATTATATAAAGTTTCATTTGAAATCATCATAATATTTTATATATAGTTAATTATATCTATAAAAATATATATTTATATTCTTTTCAATTCATTTGTTTATTTCGAATCCTGAATAAATAGAATCATTTGGTTTATTAGATAATTAATCATTAAAAATCTTTAATATGCGAATATACTTCATCCGGAGATTGTCGGAAAAGCCTAATTTTCGAATATTTCAGATTTACTGTCAAAACTTGACCACGCTCAGCATAGTTCTTTGATTTTAACAATATTTCAGAGAGTTTCAATTTAGGCGCTTTCCAGATGCTTTTCCGACAATCTCTCTGATTCTAAAACTACTTACCAAATAAATATTTAAATTTTGCATCTTATTTTTAATAAAAAGTTTTTTTTAACCAGAATCCTAGCATAAATCCCCCATCCTGCAGCTCCAGCCGTTCCACCGCCAGACTACAAGTCCGAGGCACCCTCAACCTTGCATTGAATGTCCATACTTGCGATATTACACGAGTCACATACCCCGGACTTAAGTACAGAGGCCTGTAAATAATACTCTGCCTCCCGATTTTCCATTTCGTCCGTCAATGTCACGAATACTGTTCATAACCATACACTTCAAAGTACAATAAACGCAATTCCATAAAAATATTTCCAAAAATAACTCCCAAAAAAAGCAGGTGTACACGCAGCTTGCCCACAGTTCCCTGACAATCATTCCACACACAGGATAAAAATGACAAAGGAAGAGGGTGCGTACGGGCGCTGCCGACCAACTGTCTGCCCTGTATCATATCTTTAGAGAAAGGGCTGGAGTTTATACGGGAGTCGGGCGAGCCTATGGAGTTCGGGATTTTTGATTTTTATAAGGGTGTTTTCGAAGGCAAATGTGAACGAAATTGTAAGAAAATATTTAATAACAGTAGCTCTTAACCATTAATCAATGAAAAATAATTCAGTGGAAAGTGAAAAACAAAATATAGATATAAATAATTCTCATTTATCTCATGTCAATCAAAATATTATTGATTCTACCATAACAAACGACAGTCATGACACAATAACAAATTATTATCAACAACAAGAAAAAGAACGCATTTTACCGATTAATAACTTATTGAACATACTTATGCATATATGCTACTTTTTTTATAACGAGTTGGGAATAAAAAAATCAATATTTATACTAGGTCCATTGTTAATTATTAATGGAGGTTTTACCTTTAATGAAATGTTTTCCAATGATTTCACAGAAGTAAGTATTGGTTATAATATTATTGTTTTAATATCAGCATTCATTACTCTTATCATTTTAGGAATTATCCTCATTTCTTCACGATATTACGACCAAAGAACGTGTCCAAATTGTAATAAAAGATACTCATTATATATGGCTAAAAAGTTTTTATTAGATAAATATACACATCTAGATAAGCAATATGAAAAAATATGTGAAAAATATGTTTGCAAATTTTGTGGCAACACAATTTCTGAAGATAAGCTTATTGAGTATATACCTAATACATGACTTTCGGCTCAGAAACGGGTTAAATTAGAGAACTTTTAAATATAGTAACTTCCTTTATTAATTCATGACTGAAATAAATCATGAGATTTTTTAATTTGTTCTGGAAATGCTAGGGCCGCATATATAGTTTGCGAAATACATAAGTAGTAATAAGTAGTAATCAGAAAATAATAAAAAGTCTCAGATTTGAATGGGCGCAGGTATAATTTCAAACTTCTCTAATTTAAAGCGTTACTATATACCCATATAGCCGAAACTCATGTAATAACAAAAATAAATAGTTGTAGCTTGAGACTACCGGAAAAATAAAGCTCCCCACAGCAGAGTTGTAGGGTATCTCATGTCACAGGCTACTGAGGTTGCATTGACCATAGCTTGTCTCAACCGCAGCAGAGCTGTGGGGTATAACGATCTGTGACAAGAAGTTACATAATGAATTGCTATACGCTACCCCTTCCGTTTGGGGTAATCCTACTATGATATGCGCTGGTGGTAACGCCGGGGTGTAGTGCTCATAGGACAATATGGAGAAATTTGAAAGACTAATTTAAACGATCTGTTAGGATAAGAACGCTATGAAGAAAATGAAAGTTGAACCATTGTAAGAGTCGTGAACTCCAATAAGTGAAAATAGTCTGAATACACTTAAACCAAAAGGTACGGAATCAGACCATAATGGCTATCGTTACATTATGGGTAACGGACAAATGATTCCCGGCTTAAAGGTGGCTTCTAAGGCATTCACAATTATTCATTATGTAGAACTTGGTAAGCCCCATGAGCTCCCAATTATCTGGGTAGGGACTCCGTAAGGAGCGACGATGGCTCAGAGGGTAGCGGAAACGGTAATAAGCGAATGCCAGTCTGCAATGGACTGGATAGAGGTTCAAACTTTGCCTCGACCTGAAAGGGTGCAGACTTGCCAATGGTGTTTCATTGTATGAACGGAGGCAAAACCTGTGTATGTAAGTAATTCAACGACGCTAAAAAGCGAGAGACTTACAGATATGAGACCTAAACCCCAATGGAAGAATATCGATTGGAAAAAGGTCATTAAAAGTATCAACAGGCTGCAAACCAGAATTACAAAAGCAGTTTTAGAAGGAAAATGGCATTTGGTAAAGAGACTACAATATTTAATAACTCACTCGTTCTATGCAAAATTGTTAGCCGTGAGAACGATATGTCAGAATAAGGGTAAAAGAACAGCAGGAGTTGATGGTGAAAAGTGGTTAACATCCAAAACCAAAATGAATGCTGCTCTTAGTTTATCTGACAAGAAGTATAAAGCAAAGCCTTTACGAAGAGTTTATATTGAGAAGCCTGGTAAGAAAAAGAAACGACCGCTAGGTATCCCAACCATGTATGACAGGGCCATGCAGGCACTATATGCCCTGGCATTGGGACCTGTTGCAGAAGCTACAGCCGATATTGCTTCCTTTGGCTTCAGGAAATACCGAAGTGCACAGGATGCATGTGAACAAGCTTTCATCTGCTTGAGCAGGAGAGATTCTGCTCAATGGATACTAGAAGGAGATATCAAAGGCTGTTTCGATAATATCAACCATCAATGGCTACTGGACAACATTCTGATGGATAGATCGATATTGACACAATTCCTTAAAGCAGGTTTTGTCTATAACCATCATCTGAATCCTACCAAAGCAGGCACCCCACAAGGTGGTATTATATCTCCAATTCTGGCAAATATGACTTTAGACAGAATTGAATGTGTAATTTCTGATAAGTACTATTCCGGGAAAAGTTGGAAGAGATGCAATCCCAAAAAAGTAAATTTTTTGCGATATGCGGACCTGTGACAAGAAGTTACATAATGAATTGCTATACGCTACCCCTTCCGTTTGGGGTAATCCTACTATGATATGCGCTGGTGGTAACGCCGGGGTGTAGTGCTCATAGGACAATATGGAGAAATTTAAAAGACTAATTTAAACAATCTGTTAGGATAAGAATGCTATGAAGAAACAAATGTTGAACCATTGTAAGAGTCGTAAATCGCAATAAGTGAAAATAGTCTGAATACACTTAAACCAAAAGGTACGGAATCAGACCATGATGGCTGTCTGCACATTATGGGAAATGGACAAATGATCCCCGGCTTACAGATGGCTTCTAAGGCATTCATAATTATTCATTATGTAGAACTTGGTAAGCCCTATACGCTCCCATTAGGGTAGAAATTCCGCGAGGAACAACGATGGCGTAGAGGGTATAGGAGAGAGTAAAAAGCGAAGGACATTTTGTAATGAAATGTATAGAGGTTCAAAAAATTTGCCTTGATCTGAAAGGATGCTGACTTACTCTATGGTGTTTTATTGTGTGAATGAAGGTAAAATCTATGAATGTAAGAAATTCAATTACACCGCAAGGTGAGAAGCTTACAAACATGCAACTCAGAAACCAGTGGAATAACATCGACTGGAAGAAAGTTGAGAACCATGTTAATAGACTGCAAGTCAGGATCACAAAGGCAGTTAAAGAAGGAAAATGGTATTTGGTTAAAAGTTTGCAATATCTGTTAACCCACTCGTATTACGCGAAACTGTTAGCAACAAGAAAACCCACTCAAAATAAGGGTAAAAGAACGGCAGGGATTGACGGTGAAACATGGTCATCATCGAAAGCCAAAATGAAAGCCGCTCTCAAACTAACCGATAAAAAGTATGTTGCGAAGCCATTAAAGCGAGTATACATTGAAAAATATGGGTCAACTAAGAAAAGGCCGTTGGGTATCCCAACTATGTACGACAGAGCAATGCAATCACTCTATGCTTTAGCATTAGAGCCGATTGCTGAAGCAACGGGTGACATGAGATCATTTGGCTTCAGGAAATTCAGAAGTACACATGATGCATGTCAACAAGTTTTCAATTGTTTGTGCAGAGAAAACTCTCCCAAATGGGTACTGGAAGGTGATATTAAAGGCTGTTTCGACAATATTTCTCATCAATGGTTAATAGATAATATCCCTATGGATAAATCAATTCTGAAACAATTCCTGAAGGCAGGTTATGTATTTGACAGCCATCTATTTCAAACTGAAGCAGGAACTCCACAGGGTGGTCTAATCTCGCCAATTTTGGCGAATATGACACTGGACGGGATTGAGAAACTGCTTGCAGATAAATACCACAAAAAAAGCAAGAGTGGTAAAACAAATAACTATCATGCTGCAAAATATAAAGTTAACTTTTGCAGATATGCAGATGATTTTATTGTTACTGCAAAAACAGAAGAAATAGCCGAAGAAGCTAAAGAATTGATTAAAGACTTCCTGGAAGATAGAGGTCTTGAACTGTCAGATGAGAAAACGCTAATAACCCATATTGATACTGGCTTTGACTTTCTGGGATGGAATTTTAGAAAGTATAATGGTAAGCTTCTTGTTAAACCATCTAAGAAATCTATTGAAAAAGTTACTAAAAATATCAGTGACAAGATCAAGAGAGGAAAAGCATGGAGACAAAAAGATTTAATCGGTATTCTGAACCCAATCATAACAGGTTGGGCAAATTACCACCAACCTGCTATGTCAAGTGAAACATTCCATAAAATGGATTATCGAATTTGGAATATGCTATGGCACTGGGCTAAAAGAAGACATCCTGAAAAATCCAAACACTGGATTGCCAGAAAATACTGGCACACAGCCGGTAATAGAAATTGGGTGTTTTCAGATGAAGATAAAAAACTGAATCTTCTATCAGATACTAAGATAATTCGACATATCAGATTGAAGTTGGATATGAACCCTTACCTTGATAACGAATATTTTGTTTTACGAAAAATAAAACAAAGGGCTAAGAAACTAACAGGTATGGCAAATAA
>Ga0255401_1025_pt2 | contig 12942 bp, 3 predicted proteins | sample ANMaggSSYBR01F13_FD_182110 | JGI IMG/M metagenome (GOLD analysis project Ga0255401, IMG submission 182110) | Sediment cell enrichment communities from methane seep in Santa Monica Basin, California, United Staets - ANME aggregate JGI... | ecosystem: Environmental > Aquatic > Marine > Cold seeps >...
TAGCAGTGCAGTTATTGCGCAAAAAGAAATAGATTAAGCTTGAATCCGACAGTGGAGAAGGATAAGGCATATCCAAAGTCCTGATGTCAGGTCAGGGACGGGTGCTGGTGCTGGTGGATTAAAGAGGAGTTAAGTCAGGGATTGTGAGGGAGATCGCGAAGAAGATTGAGCAGAGCCGTAGATGATAAGAAGTACTCTATTTTTTTATTCAGCAGTACGGTATCAACTGACTAAACCAGTCCTGAAATCTTACGTGTATGGATGGAGAGCGTCACAACAGGTTTGGTTATTGTCACCACCATTGTCACAATTTATAACAGTCAATAATTTCGAAAAATTTTTATACTATTACACAAATAAATATATGTATATTGGAGATGCTGGTAAGATTGCGTTCTATCTGGCTGGGAAAGTGAGTGAGTTATGGGGCTCATTGTTATTGATAGAATGCAAGCAATCGAGTGTGTTGCAGAAATCAGAGTGAGTAAGCTGATATTTCCAATTTGATACTTGCTGCTAGTCCAGATTCATAGAAAGTATTGAATGAATTGTGCGAAGGAAAGGAAGTGGGAAATTGTGTCCAATGTTAAATTGAATAAAATACCAACAAAACGCAAATTAATTATTGGTTGGAATAAAAGGACAAAAATAGGTGCAATTATTGGAGGATCATGGGGCCTAATTACTGGGATGTTGTATGCATGGGGAGTTTTTGCATTAGGATTTTCAGGACATGGTGAAATAGGTACATTATCAAACAATATATCTGCTATATGGAAAATATTTTTTTTGCCGGCATATTTAACTGACATAATTTCTGGTTTTTTAGGAAATTCATTGATAATTATAGCTTCTTTACTTGGTTTTTCTTTTTTTATAATATGGTGCATTGGAATACCGATCTTATTCGGTATTATAATGGGCATTTTGACATCTGCAATAATTGAAAAAAAAATAGCGGTTGATAAAATGACGAAAAATTACATTGGATTGAGTTTAGCGGGAATAATTTGCATATTTGGAATGTTTGGCATAATACCCCTCGCATGTGCTGAAGATATAGGGGAATTAAGTTTGGATTTAGAACCGGATGCGACCGTTATGAAAACTGCCCAGGAATTTCAGCTAATGCACATAAAAGTTGTAACACTAACAGATGAAACTGAAGTAGTATTTTTTGAATCTGATATAATTGAGCAAAAAGATATAAATATGCCAATCCCGGCAGGGACATATAAATTATATGTTCAATTACAGGGACATAGAACGATATGGGAACTCGACAACGAAAATAGAGGATATGAAGTTTCAGCAGGTTCTACTACAGTCGTACCATTATGGGAGAACACTCTATTAAAGGATGTATTCGCAGATGCTCCCTGGCGAACAGAGACTGGCAATATTCCTATTCTTGTTATGGTTAAAGATGCTACAGGTATTGCAGGGGATTATGATTTAGGAAATGTTGAAATATACCTGGATGAAGATTGTGATAAAGACAATAACGAAGCCGATGATATACTTTTAGAAACCGTAACAAAATGGTATGGTGTTACCGTAAGTGGATCATTCTATAATCTATATTACCCTGGTGATTGGTATGGCATTACTTACCTGGATCCATCTGAACATGATCTAAGTGGTGAGGTTTGTTTCCATGTAGTAATCAGGGAAATCGGTGGATGGCTAGATCCGGATAGCGATACGCACAGCCATTTTAATGTGAATATAGCAAGTGATACTCTACCTGCCTTAACAAATTGGCATGCTGGAGATACACATTACCATAGTAGTTATACCGACAATCTAGTAGAATTTGGATTTCCAGTAGAAGCTACGGTAGAAGCTGGAAAAGTCATTGGGCTTGACTGGAATGCTATTACAGATCACTCCTTTGATATTAGAGATAGCAAAACATCAGACTCAAATCATAAGTTTAATACCCTTAAAAGTGACGTCAGCTCTTATAACACTGGTTCGTACAGGCTTATACTTGGGGAGGAAGTCTCTTGTTATGGACATGAGAATCCTCCTAATCCACAGGTTCCAAGAGGGGTTGTTCATTTTTTAATCTTTGGAATGGAAAATTTCAACAATGTTAGAGGAACAGGATTAGACTTTATCCCCGGAGGTCACGATGAAAAACCTGAAGGCGGGCTAACATGGAATCTTGAAGATGTTATTGATGCAGTTAATTCTCAGGGCGGCGTTAGTTATGCGGCACATCCGGAAGGACATCGCGATGCAAGTGCTGCCGCTTTTGATAGAGTTCCCTGGATTACTGAAGACTATGATCTGGTCGGGTATAATGGTCTTCAAGTGTGGAATATGATAGACAGCGACAATGAGCGAGATTTAGGATTAGAACAGTGGAAACGCTTGTTATTAAATGGTCGCAAAGATATATTTATTGCAGGCGGCAGTGACGCTCATGGGGATTTTAGTCATGCAACCACTGTAATTGGGCCGATGGATAACGCTTTTGGAAAGGTTCGAACATATATATATTGTGAAGAATTTACTGAGGAAGGCATTTTAAATGCACTTAAAAACGGGCACTCCATAATGACAGATGGTCCTTTAGTAATTTTCAACATAACCAATGAGCGTAGTGAGACTGCAATTATAGGGAATGAAATTACAGGATATTATCTTACTTTGAACATACAATGGGAGTCAACATCTGAATTCGGGAATATTTCTCACATTTATATCCATCGTGGTATAATTAATGAAACTGAAGTAAAAATCAGCGAGTATAATCTTACTCCAGATAATTTTTCAGGGGCAGGTGTGTATTCGGACTTAGCTGGCAAGGTTCCTTTGATGAAGAATGGATATATCAGGATAAATGCAACTACAGATAAAGGGTACAGTGTATACACAAATCCAATCTGGATCAACAGTCCTGCATCTATAATCTCTAATGTATCAGTAACTGGAATAACAGCAAATTCTACAACCATAACCTGGGATACTAATGGACCAAGTGACAGCTTAGTTAAATATAGCTCCGAATCTGGAAACTATACGTTATTAAAATATAACCATAATAATGTCACGTCACACAATATAAATCTCACAGGACTGATACCAAATACAACTTATTATTTTGTTGTGAACAGTACGGACGCAAGTTGTAATTCTAACGAGAGCAATGAATATAATCTCAGGACTGCAGCAATTCCAGACACCACGCCAGCAGTTGTAATTAACACATCTCCCGAGAACTTGGCAATAAATGTCATAATAGAGACAAATATTACTGCTACATTCAGTGAACCTATGAACAGTTCTACACTCAATAATAACACGGTAAAGGTATATAATCCGGACAGGATTATGGGCGAAACCTTTGAAGATACTAATGGTTCATGGAACTCCAGTAATTTCCAGGCTTTCATGCATGTTGAGGAACTTGCTGTCTGGCAGACACCAATAGATGATGCACACAGAACCATAGGAGAAGGTAATCTCATATATTCTACTCAACCCCTGCTGAGGGACTATCATGTCTATTCAAATGAAGGCATCGAAGTAGAAGACTCTGGGAATTACAGCGTCATCGGTTGGCTGGGGGATGAAAATGTAGTGATTGATAATGGTGCTGGCGATTGGATAATCTCGAAATTGGTTTTCGAGCAAAACTCTATTAATACCAAAACATTACATGTCGGACAAACATGGGATTTAGGAGATGGATATTCCTTTAAGTTGCTCGAACTCGATGTAGGTGGTAATGAAGCATGGGTGGCCTTAAACGACTCACGTGGAGAAATTGACAATATGGTATGTGTTAACCAGACTGCTTGTATTTTTTCAGCGGACATAGACGCAAGTGGTGATAATACTCCTTTCTTCGTAACATATCTGAATAAAGTCAACTTGACCCAGTTCCATATAGAATTAAAATACACTTGGTTGATATCACAGAATACTACTGAGATTCAAGATAATGAACAATTAGGCGATTTCAGAGTAAAAACCTCCACTGACAAAATTATTATTGAAAACGATGAAGACATGCTTTTAATGAGAGGTAGCACAATTCCATTATTCGATAACTTCAAGTTCGAAGTTGAGGATACGCCAACTGTACGATATCGTCTTATACACCAAACAGAAACACCTGTGGAAGGAGATGTTTCTTACAACAGTTCAAGTAGAACCGTGACTTTTGACCCAATTTCAAATCTCAATGAAAACATAGACTATTTCCCACGCATTACAACTGGTGCAGAAGATCTGGCTGGTAATGGTTTGACTGAAGACTACATATGGACATTTAAGACAGTTGATACAAAACCACCCACCATAACTGATAACACTCCAACCGGAACAGACATTCCAGTAACGACCGTGATAACCATAACATTCAACGAGTCGATGAATACGACATCCGTTGAAGATGCGTTCTCCATTGATCCTTCAGTTGCAGGAACGCTCAGTTGGTCTGGCGATACGATGAACTTCACCCCAACCGCTGACCTTGCATACTCTACAATGTATGAGGTTACCATCGGAACAGGAGCAGAAGATATGGCTGGCAATCCACTTGCAACAACTTACATCTGGAACTTTACCACAGAAGTTATACCAACCTCAAACAATATCATCCTGAACCCAGGATTTGAATCAGGAACCTCTCCATGGCGATTTTATACGAGCGGGACAGGGACTTTCACTATAGCATCTCTTGGCTTTGAAGGGAACAATGCTGCCAAACTTGCTTTATACAGTGGTAGTACGAACATCCAGTTATATCAAACAGAGGTAACACTGGAACCAGACACCCGCTATCAGTTAAGTTTTTCAGGTTATTCAACGACCGGACATGATGTGAATGTGCGATTGATCAAGCATGTTTCACCATATACCAACTATGGTTTGGACTTTACAGCTGATCTTGGCACGAGCTGGCAGACCTTCACTACTGAATTTACCACGACTGGTTTTACAGGTACAGTAAATGATGGACGTTTAATGTTCTGGCTCGCACCGTTCGCTACATCAGGAGATAAGTACTACATTGATGACGTGCGATTGGAGAAAGTTGATATTCAAGATACCACACCTCCCACGGTTGCCGGAAATGAACCCACAGGAATAAATGTTCCCGTCACCACGCAAATACATGTGACTTTCAGCGAGGCAATGGATCAAGCATCTACGGAGTCCGCGTTCTCGACGTCTCCCGTAAATTTTGGAAGCTTCAGCTGGAACGGTAACATCATGACCTATACTCCAGATTCTGACTTTGCCTTTGACACGACATATACGGTTATGGTAAAAGACACAAACTGTATGACGGTCTGCCATAACCAGGATATGCATGCGATACATGAAATGACATCAGCTACATGCCAGGGATGTCATGGTGTATCATTAGCCGATCGACAACCTTCATGTTACAAATGCCATACAGATTCGATACACACAGGTGCCAGAGACTTGGCAGATAATTGTATGCAAACCGAGCATACCTGGCAGTTCACAACGGAAATTGTACCGACTTCAAACAATATCATCCTGAACCCGGGATTTGAGTCCGGCACTACACCATGGCTTTTTTTTACCAATGGTATAGGCACGTTTTTGAATGATGCTTCTGGTGATGGAAGTCCCTATGCCGGTCATATTACGATCTATCAAGAAGGGAGCAATGTTCAACTTTATCAGCCGGGTCTGGTACTTGAGCCAAATGTTCTATATCGTTTGAGCTTTAAGGCATATTCCAATACTGGTCATGACTTCTCCATTTCACTGCATAAGCACGAATCTCCGTATACTAATTATGGATTATCTGACGATGTGGTTAACCTTGGTACTTCATGGAGTGAATATTCAACCCAGTTTACCACTTCCGGTTTTTCCGGGACCGTGGATGATGGTCGTTTAAGGTTCTGGTTGTCACCCTATGATGCTATTGGAGATCACTATTTCATTGATGATGTTATTCTCATAAAGGTTTAGGACCAAAGATGTGTGGGATCGAAGGTATCCGGCACTCGCAATAGCGTGGGTTGGCAGGGACTTTCATGTACTCCATCTTCCTGAACTGCTTTTCGGATATGTTCCTTGCTTATCTGTGGAATTGTTTTTTTAATTATTTATCAGTACGGCATCAACTGACTAAACCAGTCCTGAAATTTTACGTGTATGGATAGAGAGCGTCATAATTTGTTTGATTATGATTATCATAATAGTTGACAATTCCAAAAAATTATTATACTATTACGAACTTGAATATTTATATTGTGCTGAAAAGATTACGTTCAATCTGGAAGGAAAGGTGAGTGAATTATGAGTGAAAAAAATATCAAGATCAACCATACCGCTGTAAGTAACAGCATTAACAAGTACAGGATATTGATGATTGTGTTCATTACTGCCGCAGTGTGTGTGATGAGTGCAGGAATCGGAACCGCAGAAGATGTGAATATAACATTTGAAGGACATTTTGGTGGTGACATTTATGCAACTGCTGTGTCCGGGAACTATGCATATGTCGGACAGGGACAGCATTTAGTAGTTCTCGATATAAGCAATCCTTCACAACCTTTTGAACTTGGGAGGATACATACTATAGACATTACTTCCGATATTAAAATATCAGGCAGCTATGCCTATGTTACCAGTGATAATGGCGGTCTTGTGATTGTTGATATCAGCGACCCAGCCGCCCCGACCCTTGCAGGTAGTTATGACACGGGATATGCGTTGGGTGTTGCAGTTTCAAGCAACTATGCCTATGTTGCCGATGATGAAAATGGTCTTGTTATTATTGATATCAGCAACCCAGCCGCCCCTACTCTTGCAGGTAGTTATGACACGGCAGGATATGCGAAAGGTGTTGCAGTTTCAGGCAACTATGCCTACGTTGCCGATCATCATAACGGTCTTGTGATTATTGATATCAGCAACCCGGCCGTTCCTACTCTTGCAGGCAGTTATGATACGGCAGGATATGCGTTTGGTGTTGCAGTTTCAGGTAGCTATGCCTACGTTGCCAGTAATAACGGTCTTGTGATCGTTAATGTCAATAACCCAGCCGCCCCGACTCTTACAGGCAGTTATGGTATAGCAGGATTGACGATGGGTGTTGTAGTTTCAGGCAGCTACGCCTACGTTACCGATGGTAATAACGGTCTTGTTATTGTTGATATCAGTAACCCGGCCGCCCCCACTCTTGCAGGTAGTTATGATACGGAAGAATATGCAAGGGGTGTTGCAGTTTCAGGGAGCTACGCCTACGTTGCCGATAATAGTGGTCTTGTGATTATTGATATCAGCAACCCGGCCGCCCCTACCTATGAAGGTAGTTATGATTTGGCAGGAGATGCGCAAGGTGTTGCAGTTTCAGGTAGCTATGCCTACCTTGCCGATAGTAATAACGGTCTTGTGATTATTGATATCAACAACCCAACCGTCCCTACTCTTGCAGGTAGTTATGATACGGCAGGAGATGCGAATGGTGTTGTGGTTTCAGGCAGTTACGCCTACGTTGCCGATGGTACTAACGGTCTTGTGATTATTGATATCAGCAACCCAGCCGCCCCCACTCTTGCAGGTAGTTATGACACGATGGGATATGCGTACGGCGTTGCAGTTTCAGGCAGCTATGCCTACGTTGCCAGTAGTAACGGTCTTGTGATCGTTGATGTCAATAACCCAGCCGCCCCTACTCTTGCAGGCAGTTATGGTATAGCAGGATTGACGATGGGGGTTGCAGTTTCAGGCAACTATGCCTATGTTGCCGGTTTTACTAACGGTCTTGTGATTGTTGATATCAGCAACCCGGCCGCACCAACCCTTGCAGGTAGTTATGATACGGCAGGATTTGCGGAGAATGTTGCAGTGTCAGGCAGCTATGCCTACATTGCCGATGGTAATAAGGGTCTTGTGATTGTTGATGTTAGCAACCCAGCCGCTCCGACCCTTGCAAGTATTTATGACAAGGCAGGATGGATGCATGATGTTGCAGTGTCAGGCAGCTATGCCTATGCTGCAAGTAGTAATGGCAGAACAATGACTATTATTAATATCAGTAACCCAGCCGCCCCTACTCTTGCAGGTAGATATGATATGAGAGGATATGCAAGTGGTGTTGCAGTTTCAGGTAGCTATGCCTATGTTGCCGATTATCATAACGGTCTTGTGATACTGCGCACGAACATTACAAGCTCTAGCAATGCACCAGTAGCTTCTGATCAAAGTATAACAACACCTGAAGATACTTCAGTTGACATCACATTATCAGCAACCGATGCTGATGGTGATCCACTGACTTATTCTATAGTTGATGTTCCATCTCACGGAACTGTCACTCTCTCAGATAACACAGCCACCTACACACCAGATGCGAACTATAATGGTGCTGACAGCTTTACCTTCAAGGCAAATGATGGTACCGTTGATAGTAACACTGCTACGGTTTCAATGACAGTTACCGGAGTCAACAATATACCAGTAGCCTCTGATCAAAGTGTAACAACACCTGAAGATACTTCAGTTGACATCACCTTATCAGCAACCGATGCTGATGGTGATGCACTGACTTATTCTATAGTTGATGTTCCATCTCACGGAACTGTCACTCTCTTAGATAACACAGCTACCTACACACCAGATGCGAACTATAATGGTGCTGACAGCTTTACCTTCAATGCAAATGATGGCACAGTTGATAGCAACACTGCTACGGTTTCAATAACAGTTACCGGAGTCAACAATGTACCAGTAGCCTCTGATCAAAGTGTAACAACACCTGAAGATACTTCAGTTGACATCACCTTATCAGCAACCGATGCTGATGGTGATGCACTGACTTATTCTATAGTTGATGTTCCATCTCACGGAACTGTCACTCTCTTAGATAACACAGCTACCTACACACCAGATGCGAACTATAATGGTGCTGACAGCTTTACCTTCAATGCAAATGATGGCACAGTTGATAGCAACACTGCTACGGTTTCAATAACAGTTACCGGAGTCAACAATGTACCAGTAGCCTCTGATCAAAGTGTAACAACACCTGAAGATACTTCAGTTGACATCACATTATCAGCAACCGATGTTGATGGTGATGCACTGACTTATTCTATAGTTGATGTTCCATCCCACGGAACTGTCACTCTCTCAGGTAACACAGCTACCTACACACCAACTTCGAACTATAATGGTGCTGACAGCTTTACCTTCAATGCAAATGATGGTATCGTTGATAGTAATACTGCTACGGTTTCAATAACAGTCACTGCAGTTGACGATGCACCAGTAGCCTCTGATCAAAGTGTAACAACACCTGAAGATACTTCAGTTGACATCACCTTATCAGCAACCGATGCTGATGGTGATTCACTGACTTATTCTATAGTTGATGTTCCATCTCACGGAACTGTCACTCTCTCAGGTAACACAGCTACCTACACACCAGATGCGAACTATAATGGTGCTGACAGCTTTACCTTCAATGCAAATGATGGTACGGATGATAGTAACACTGCTACGGTTTCAATAACAGTCAGTGCAGTTAACGATGCACCAGTAGCAGATCCGAATGGTCCTTACACTGGCACGGAAGGCATTCCAGTAACTTTTAATGGCTCTGGCTCATATGATCCGGATGGAAACATTGATTCATATGACTGGGACTTTGGAGATGAAAATAGTGGAAGTGGAGTAGATCCAAGCCATACTTATACACAGGATGGAATTTACACTGTCACCCTGACAGTAAGAGACAACGACGGTGCAACAGATTCAAATTCCACAACAGTTGTAGTTGGTAACATTGCGCCAAGTGTGACCATACATTCTCCTCCATCTGTAACTAACGACAGCACGCCCCAATTATATGCAACATTTGATCAGATAGCTACCTCAACCTGGTACGTTATAGATGGAGCCGCTGGAACAGGGGGATCTAATACCGATAATTTGACTGTTAGATTACCGGAACTCTCAGATGGTCAGCATACTGTAACGGTTTATGCAAATAATTCAGACGGAAATGTTGGTTCTGCAACACAGGACTTCCTTGTGGATACCATTGCACCCGATATAACGATAGATAACACTCCAAACGGAACAGACGTTCCAGTAACGACCGTGATAGCCGTTACGTTCGGCGAGTCGATGAATACGACATCCGTAGAAGATGCGTTCTCCATTGATCCTTCAGTTGCAGGAACGTTCAACTGGGATGGCGATACAATGACCTTCACCCCACTCGCTGACCTTGCATACTCTACAACATACGAGGTTACCATCGGAACAGGAGCAGAAGATCTGGCTGGCAATCCTCTGGCAACGGCTTTCGTCTGGAACTTTACCACAGGATCAGGATCTGAATCAGACACCATACCACCCACCGTAACTGATAACACTCCAAACGGAACAGACGTTCCAGTAACGACCGTGATAGCCGTTACGTTCGACGAGTCGATGAATACGACATCCGTAGAAAGTGCGTTCTCAACCAATCCTTTGGTTACAGGAACGTTCAACTGGGATGGCGATACAATGACCTTCACCCCATCCGCTGACCTTGCATACTCTACAACATACGAGGTTACCATCGGAACAGTAGCAGAAGATATGGCTGGCAATCCTCTTGCAACAACTTACACCTGGGAATTCACAACGGAAGCTGTACCGACTTTAAATAATCTTATCCAGAACCCTGGATTTGAATCAGGAACCTCCCCATGGCTATTCTATACAAGCGAGACAGGGGATTTCAGTATGGCATCTCCTGGCTTTGAGGGGAGCAATGCTGCCAAACTTGCTTTGAACAGTGGTAGTACGAACATCCAGTTGTATCAAAAAGGGGTAACACTGGAACCAGATACCCGCTATTGGTTAAGTTTTTCAGCTAAGTCAAACACCGGACATGATGTGAATGTGCGGTTGATCAAGCATGTTTCACCATATACTAACTATGGTTTGGACTTTACGGCTGATCTTGACACGAACTGGCATACCTTCACGACAGAATTTACCACAAATGGTTTTACAGATACAGTAAATGATGGACGTTTAATGTTCTGGCTCACACCGTTCGCCGCATCAGGAGATACATACTTCATTGATGACATACGATTGGAGAAAGTTGATTTTCAAGATACAACGCCTCCCACAGTTACCGGGAATGAACCGACAGGAACTAATGTTCCCGTCATCACGCAAATACATGTGACTTTCAGTGAGGTAATGGATCAAGCATCTGCCGAGTCAGCGTTCTCAACGTCTCCTGCAACTTTGGGAAGCTTTAGCTGGATTGGTAACATCATGACCTATACTCCAGATTCTGACCTTACATCTGATACAACATATACAGTTACTATTGGCACAGGTGCCATGGATCTGCCAGACAATAATATGGAAGCTGAGCATATCTGGGATTTCACAACGGAAATTGTCCGGAACCCAGGATTTGAATCGGGAACATCTCCATGGTTATTCTATACCAATGGTATGGGTACGTTTTTGAATGATGCTTCTGGTGCCGGGAGTCCCTATGTCGGCCATATTACGATCTCTCAAGAAGGGAGCAATGTTCAACTTTATCAACCGGGTCTGGTACTTGAGCCAAATACTCTGTATCGTCTGAGCTTTAAGGCCTATTCCAATACTGGTCATGACTTATCAATTTCACTACATAAGCACGGATCTCCGTATACTAATTATGGATTATCGAACTATGTGGTTAACCTTGGTACTTCATGGAGTGAATATTCAACCCAGTTTACTACTTCCGGGTTTTCCGGAACTGTAAATGATGGTCGTTTAAGGTTCTGGTTGTCACCCTATGGTGCTATTGGAGATCAGTATTTCATCGACGATGTTATTCTCGAAAAGGTTTAGGATCGAAGATGTGTGAGATTAAAGGTATCTGGCACTCACAATAGCCGTGGGTGCCAGGGTATTGTGTGTGGATAGGAATATGATGGATATGCATGTTAAAATGCACATTCCGCAGTCAAATACTAAAATAGCGGAAAAATAATTGCCATTACATACATACTATTGTCAAGATATTCCAACAAAGGGGCTAATCCCTTCTTTTCTCTCAGAAACCATATCCCTTCAGGCAGCTCTACCACAATCTCCCTAAATGCCGCAGACCACTTAACCGGGTTCGGCCCCTTTTGCACATAGAACACGCTCGCTCACCGCTCAACCCCAATCCCACTGTACCCCCACCACAACTCAACACCTATCCCAGCAGCCACTTCCACAGCGGCACAAACCTTACCCTGCTGCTCTTGAAATCTTCCTCACCCTCATAATCCCAGGCGATGATCAGCAGGTTTGTACATTCCAGTTCCTTTGACACCTTAACCAGGGATTTTAACTCCCGCTCTCTTGTGTTGATATTTTCAAGGTCATAGCATACATGTATCAACTGCATGACCTCAAGTCCATGGACAGGATAAAATCCACCTCATGTCCTGATGTTTCTTTCCAGTAATATATCTTAAGTATCGGGTCAAAGTAGTACTTTTTTCTCAACAGCTCAATTGCAGTAATATTTAATTATTTATCAGTGCGGCATTAACTGATTAAACCAGTCCTGAAATTTTACATGTATGGAGGCTGTCCAACAATCACTGTCAGTAAGAAATATCTTGCTTTTTTTCCGATTTAAAGCCATAATCCATCTTCTTTTTCTTCGTATTTTGAATTACTGGAAAGCCTCTATGGATAGAGAGCGTCATAATCTGTTTGATCAGGATTATCATGAGATTGTCGAAAATGCCTAATTTTCGAATATTTTAGCTTTACTATCTAAACTTGACCGGGCGCAGCATAGTGATTTAGTTTTAACAATATTTCAGTAAGTTTCAATTTGGGCGCTTTTCAGGTACTTTTCCGACAATCTTATCATAATAATAGTTAACAATTTCGAAAAATTATTATACTATTACGAACTTG
>Ga0255401_1120_pt1 | contig 12714 bp, 9 predicted proteins | sample ANMaggSSYBR01F13_FD_182110 | JGI IMG/M metagenome (GOLD analysis project Ga0255401, IMG submission 182110) | Sediment cell enrichment communities from methane seep in Santa Monica Basin, California, United Staets - ANME aggregate JGI... | ecosystem: Environmental > Aquatic > Marine > Cold seeps >...
TACAGAGAAAGAAGGGGAAAACGTGCTCAGTTATATTGAAGAAAGAACAAGCTGCATCCTTGTGGAAAATGGTTTCTCGGAAGATGGCATATGCCAAGATAGTAAAGCTGACTACAATAACGACAAACCAGCAACAATACCAAAAGAGCAGGTAATAGAAGCAATTGATAAATGCCGACAGGATAAAGATACCTGTGTTGAAGACATCTTGAGCAATTCTGTTCCGTACGAAGATCCAGGGAAAAGCATCAATGTTGCGATAGATGATGTTAATGTAAAGAAACAAGAGGAGTTGCGTCCAGGAGGCAGGAAACCGGAACGAGGAAAGCGTAAATATGTCCACAATACAATTGCCCATATATTGAAAAAAGAGGCGGGCAGTTATGTGCTAAACGGCCATGGCATAAAAAATGTTCTATTGTTTTTAACGGCATTTCTCTTTCATAACAGGCTGATAGGGACACGAATACAATTCTTTACTGATGGACATAAAACATTGAATGAGGCAATTCTTAAGATTTTCATTTGGTATAAGAATATTGGGATTATCCTTGATTGGTATCACTTGGAAAAGAAATGCAAGGAACAACTGAGCATGGCATTGAAAGGGCGTTTCATTCGCAACGATATTCTCGACAAACTCAGGCCATTGTTGTGGTATGGCTCAACAGACATGGCTGTGGCATATCTTGAGGAGATTTCCAAGGATTCAATAAAGGATATGGGTGCGCTTGATAAGCTTATCGCATATCTAAAGAGGAACAAACCGTACATTCCCTGCTATGCGGTAAGGAAAGAACTTGGTTTGTGTAATTCGAGCGCTATCGGTGAAAAGATGAATGATCTTGTTGTATCAGAGCGTCAAAAGCATAATGGGATGAGTTGGTCGAAATCAGGCTCTGTAAGCCTGGCAACAATCACCGCCTTAAAAAGAAATAAAGAAAGCGACAAATGGTTCGAGGAGAAAGAATTAGATTTTAAGCTGGCGGCTTAATACTACCCGCACAGCTCGCAAAGTTGTGATGTCGGCACAAAGAAAAACAGCAAGGGCTACAAGAAAAGCTGGATTGGATATAAATTGCATATTGATGCCGCAGACGGTCATATTCCAGTAAGCTGTGTTTTGACCTCGGCATCCGTTCATGACAGTCAGGTGGCATTACCTCTGGCAGAACTGACAAATCAAAGAGTGACAAGCCTGTATGATCTGATGGATTCTGCGTATGATGCACCAATTATCAAGGAGCACAGTAAATCTTTGGGCCATGTTCCCGTAATTGATATCAATCCCCGCAGTAACAAAAAACTGAAAGAAGAGCTAAAGGCGGAAGGTCAACGGGCAGATCTTATAAACTTTGAACGACCTGAAGATATACGATACAACGAAAGATCAAATGTTGAAAGAGTCAATGGCCGGCTAAAGGATGAATTTGGCGGCAAGATGGTTCGTGTTCGAGGTGGCGCCAAAGTTATGGCGCATTTAATGTTCGGGATATTGGCCTTGACAGCGGATCAGCTGTTTCGTTTTGTCACATAGCTTTTCGTCAGGCACATAACCTACAATAAGCAGACCCTGAAAATAGGGCTAAGGGACAAGTATGCGCTGAAAATGGTAAAACTTAGTGAAATTAAGAAATAACCGCCCGAAGAACTCTAAATAAGGGCAAAGAAGGCGAATGAAGCATTTATTCCTAATGCAGATGGATGTTTCTGCAAGAGGCTCATGGGTAATGCAATTTATGACATTTCGAGGTATATATACCAATTTAATGTAATATTATGGAGTGGTTATTCTATTTATAGTTTGAGATAGGAGAGTCTGGATGATAAATGTCGAAAAAATGGAAGATTATGATTCCTTTTGGGATCAGGTTCATTCTACCGATTTATACTCTATCTACCATACCAAAATATGGAAAGACCTTATTGAGGAAACATTTAAACATACCAGCATGTATATAATGGCGTCCAATAATGGAAATCTCATCGATGTTCTTCCGTGTTTTTTAATAAAGAAGTATTTCCTGGGGAAAAAGTTGGTATCGACTCCTTATGAGGCTTGCAATGGTGGATTCTCGTCCTCCCAAGTAGAGGTCAGGAAGGCACTGATAGAAAGAATTCTAAAATATGCTCAAGAATCAAAAGTTAAGTATATAGAAATTAGAAGCGGTTTTCCAATTAATGAACTCAAAGAATTAGGATTTATCGAAAAGAGACCATTTGTCATTTCTGAAGTACCATTGATAGATATAGATAAGAATTGGGAGATGTTATCACGGAATCACCGGAGAAACGTAAGAATTTCCCGGAAAAAGGGTTTGTCTGTGGTTCCCGCGACAAGATGGTCTGAAATGAAGCTATTTTACGGAATCCTTTTTGACCATTACACAAACTTGGGCGTTCCATTCTTTGGTGAGGAATTTTTTAGACAAATTTGGGAAAAATTGATTCAAAAAGACCATGCTTCCCTATTATTAGCTAAGCTCAAAGAAGAAGTAATAGGTGGACACTTGCTTTTTTTTAGTGGCAAGACACTCATCTCTAAATATAGTGCGGTTAAGAAAGATAATGAATTTTCAAAGCTTTATGCATCATATGCTCTGTTTTGGGAAGGCATTCGTTTAGGAATAATTAATAATTTTACAAACTTCAATTTGGGTATAACCGGCGAATCCAATACCGGGCTTTTAGATTTCAAATCCCGATTTGGCTCCAAAATTAGCCCGATCTATTTCTATTATTATCCCATAAGGGGGAAACTTCCAGCCCTTGATAAGTATTACAGCGGATTTTCCCTTCTCAAAAAGATCTGGCGCGCTACGCCTACGATCTTAACCTCGCCCATAGGTCAAAAGATAAACGAGTGGATTTGCTAGCGCACTGTCTCATTAAGGGTTGAGAAAAAAATAACTTGGAATTATTTTTTTGTATTCAGTTAGGATAAAGCGTATAATTCCATGAAGGATTTACTTCATGATACTCTATATTTAACGTCTTCAAATCGTCTTTTGAAGCTTTAAGTAAAGTATTAAATGCCAAACAGTTGATTGTCCACACTGTATCGATGAACCTGAGCGCAGGTGAAACAGAAGCTATTTTCCTGGCGACTGAAAAAAATGGGTGCAGGAAATATTTTCTATATAAAAACATTAAATTTACAATCAGTTAGGTATTTCCCTTGACCCGTCTGTATGGATTTTCCTTTATAAGATTTTCTTTAAAATCTGAGCCAACGCAAAAAAAGCCTTTAGAATCAGATTAATAGCCTGCCAAGCCAATTTGGCATGTTAGTTGCTGAACTAATATTGTGAACTTAATTATATAATTGTTACATATTTTACACAATAATATGGTCTATATTCAACAATCCCCTCCAAATTTATTTTCAGCATTTCCCCTTTTCCATATAACTTCTCGATACTCATATAAATATTTGAGCAAGAAAATAATACAGACATTTTATATAAACATTGGCATGCTTATTGCTTTCTCTATGGTTATACTTTTAACAAAGTATCGAATAGAGCGATTTTTAAATGGGAGAATCAAAATACAACGACTTTCGAGACTTGGAAGTTTGGCCCACCAACGTGAAGTGGAACAGCTTCTTTCCGTTCATATTAAGATATTTAACCATTCAACCAATCTATCAAACTAAGTTTGACAAATGATTTTTATTCCAACTCTTTTAATATCCATGTTTATCACAATCGCCCTGATCCCTATTTTTAAGGGTTTGGCGGTCAAGGTGAACGTTATGGACATTCCGAACGATAGGAAGGTTCACTCTTATCCCATGCCAAAGAGCGGTGGAATCGCTATGGCATTGGGGGGACTTGCTCCGATTCTTTTCTGGGTACCCATGACTGAATTTGTAAGTGCTGTCCTGATTGGATCTGGAATTATAGTCCTTTTCGGGCTGATTGATGACGTTATAAACCTCGAATGGAAGATAAAACTTTCCGGTCAATGTGCTGCTGCTTTGGTTGTTATTTTGTACGGGGGGGTAAAGATCAAGTGCCTGGGTATGCTTCTTCCGGATAATGTTTTCCTGCCAGACTGGTTTGCTATACCGTTTACGCTTATTGCCATTGTGGGGGTGACCAATGCCATCAATTTTTCCGACGGCCTTGATGGGCTGGCCGGAGGCATATCCCTTCTCAGCTTCATCTGCATCGGATGCCTGGCCTATTGCAGTGCGAATATCGTTATTGCTTTGTTGTCGATTGCGGTGGTTGGGGCGATTTTGGGTTTTCTCAGATTTAATACTTATCCGGCGGTCCTGTTTATGGGCGACGCAGGGAGCCAGCTTCTCGGGTTCCTGGCAGTGACCCTTTCCCTGGCTCTTACCCAGGGAAATACTTCCTTTACCCCTCTTTTACCATTAATTTTTCTGGGTTTTCCCGTGCTGGACACACTGACCGTCATGTTTGAACGTGTGGTCGGTGGGAGGTCACCTTTTGTGGCGGACAAGAATCATTTTCACCACAAACTCATACGCTTAGGCCTTTATCACACAGAGGCTGTTCTTGTTATTTACATCTTTCAGGCCTTTTTGGTTACCTTTGCTTTTGTTTTCAGGTTCTACCCGGAATGGTTTCTTTTGATTTTTTACATAATCTTTTCAACTGCTATCCTTTCCGGCTTTTTTGTTGCAAAAAAGAGAGGCTGGAAGTTCAAGCGATATGATTTTGTCGATAAGGTTATCAAGGGACGGCTACGAATACTTAAAGAGAAAAACATCCTTATCAAGGTTTCTTCCAGGCTCGTCGAGGTAGGTGTCCCTTCGCTGCTGCTTTTCACCTGTTTTCTTCCTACAAACATACCCATATATTTCTCATTTTTTTCAATGGCCCTTTTGGGTTTGCTCCTTGTAACGTTGTGCATCAAGAAGGAATGGATGGGCACCGTGCTGAGACTGATTTTATACCCGTTGATTCCCATTGTAATATACTGGGGTGAGGCGGATATGGTCGCCTGGATGAATGATAAGCTGGTAGTGCCTTATAACTTCTCTTTTGGCTTCCTGTTCTTTTTTGTCATTTTGACGCTCAAATTCACGAGAAGAAGAAACGGGTTCAAAAGCACCCCAATGGACTTTCTAATCCTCTTTATTGCATTGGTGGTACCGAATTTTCCGGATAAACAGATTCAAAGTTACCACATGGGCCTAATGGCAGCCAAGCTTATCGTCTTTTTTTTCAGTTATGAGGTTCTGATAGGAGAGCTTCGGGTGAAATTGAACAGGCTCGGGTTGATTACCATACTGGCCCTGCTGGTCATAAGTGTGAGGGGGATACTTTAAATACTATAGAATTTTTATTTTTGGACAGGATATACAGGATTGACATGATAGTTTATATAACCTAAGTTATACGATTAGCCTTTAGCGGTTAGCTATTAGTTTAATGATTACAGAATGTTTTGCTATTACAAACTTTCACCCGTTGGGCGCAATTTCCAATTAACCTAATACCTTGATTTTTCAAAGCTAAACGCTAATGACTAACAGCTAATCGCTCAATTTAGGTTTAAGGAGGGTTTATGAAGATGAAGAGGCTGCGGTTTTTTATTGGTTTGTTGTTTCTATTTGTTTTATTTGGTACAGGACTTGCGTTTCCTCAGGAAGGAGAAACTTCTGAAGATTATCTTATTCATCCCACGGATGTATTAGAGATTTCTATTTACGGTGAGAATGAATTGAATAGAAAACTGATTGTTCGTCCGGACGGAAAGATTTCCTTCCCATTGATAGGTGATATAAAGGTTGCAGGACACTCACCCACAGAAGTGAAGGCAATCATTGATAAGAAAGTCAGCATTTTTATTCCTGAGGCGAGTTCTGCCGTGATCGTAAATCAACTGGGGAGCCTGAAATATTATGTCGTGGGTCAGGTCGCCAGGCCCGGAATGTTTAACGTTGCATCCTCACTGACTGTTTTACAGGCATTATCCCTGGCAGGTGGTCTTAAGACCTTTGCGGATGAAGACAGTATAATAATCATACGAGGTCACGGAAAGGATGCCAAAAACATTCCGTTCGATTACAGCCGGGTAAAGAAGGGGAAGCATCTGGAACAAAATATCTTGCTGGAAAGGGGCGATGTGGTTCTGGTTCCTTAAGTAATCCCAGTCACGTTTGACAAAAATGGAGAGTTCAGTGCATGTATAATGGCTTGTTAAAAAGTTTTTTAATTATACTGGCAGCTTTTGTTGCAGTGTTTTTGCTCTTTGCACCATCCTGGAGTGCTGATTGGGAGGTTTCACCATGTGTCGAAATAATCGAAGAGTATAACGACAATATTTTCTTTTTCTCCAAAGGGCAAAAGCTTGATGACTTTGTTACTTATGTGAGGCCCCGGGTAAAAGCCAAATACAGCACTGATCGGTTACGTATGTCCTTGAACTCAGGCCTGGGAGTAGAAAAGTACGTTGATTACGATGAACTTGACACCATCGATCATGATCACAGAATAACTTTATCCTATGCTCTTTCACATACCTTGAGCCTGAAGACAGGGGGTTACTTCCTGGAAGACACGACAGAAACCGAAATTATCGAGAAAGACACGGTAGTTGCTGAAATTATCGAGAAAGACACGACGTTGGAAACCGAACTTATTGAGGAAGGCCTGTTGGTATACGGGGAAGACCGCCGAAAGTTTGGAGGCAACCTGGGATTTAACTATGGCTTTTCGACGCGCCTCAAGCTTTCCGTCGATTGGACCCGCAGGTACACCGAGTATCCGGATGATCCGGATGGCCTGAATGATAGAGTAAGCGACACCTTAAAACTGGCCCCCAGTTATGTTTTGAGCCCTCAGACCAGCCTGTTCCTCAACTTGATACACACAAATACAGAATATGACGACGAAGGGGACACTTCTATCGCCAACTACAATATCATACCCTCTTTTCGTCACGATTTTGGAGAGACTTTTTATGTTTCCGGGGGAGCCGGCTATCGTTATGTTGAGCATGAATCCAAAAACTCAGATGAATATACAGGTGGTTTTGTTTTTAACCTCTTATTTCACAGAGACTGGGAGAGGGTATCAATGAAACTTCTGGCAAGCAGAACCCAATACTCTACTGCTGACAGACGCAGTGTAGAGAGAGACATGCTTGCTTTGAGAGGAACTTACCGATTGAGTGATAGGTTCAGGAGCAGCCTGGTTGCTACTTTTCGCAGAAATAGCGTGGATAAGGATACCGACAATAGTGATTATTATACTGTATCTCCATCTCTCAGTTATGATTTAACCCCAACTATTACCTTGAAAGGTTCCGTGGACTACACTGAATATGATGACAAAGACATCAACGATGCTGACAGGGAACGTTTCAGGGCGAGGCTGTTCTTGAATTTTACATGGCCTCGGCTTTGGAGAGGATAAAAAATGCAACAACCACAACTTCCTATTGACTATCTTGCGATATTGCGAAGAAGAATTCACTGGTTGATCTGGCCTGGACTACTGGTTTTTCTTGCGGCTGCAGCGGTGGCCATCTCCTTACCAAATGTGTATAAGTCCGAGGCTACTATTATGATTGAGGAAAGGCGGATAGCAGAAGGGTTGGTTACGTCCACAGTCACCACATACGCCGACCAGCGAATCCAGGCTATCAAACAGGAGGTGATGAGCCGATCTAAGATACTGAATCTGGTTAAAAAGTTTGATCTCTATCCAGACCAGAGGCAAAAGATCAGCACCGATGCATTGGTGAAGAAGGTGAAGGAGTTTATCAGCATAACACCTCTAAGCACCGCGGTGGAAACGGGAAGGTCTAATCGCCCTAGCTTTGTTACTATTGCCTTTATCCTTTCCTTTGAAGGGAAGAGCCCTCGTAAAGTGCAAGCTGTTGTTAATGATCTGGCCTCTTTCTTTTTATCCAAGAACCTAAAGGCCAGACAATCGACTGCCAAGGGTACAACTGATTTCTTGCAAAAGCAGGCAGAGAAGGCAAGGCAGAGCGTTTCTGAACTGGATAAGAAAATTGCGAGGTTTAAAGAGGCTCATATAGAAGAGCTTCCTGAATTTATGCAACTAAATCTACAAAAGGTGGAAAAGATTAACGAGAAGATGAATAATACTGATCAACAGATACTCGCTCTTCAAGAACAAAGCATCATGGTAAAATATAAACTTGCTTTTGTGGATCCATACTCCGGAGCGGGGGGACGGGTCTTGTCGAATGAAGAAAAGCTTCAAGAGTTGGAACTGAGGTATACCGAGTTTAAATCCAAATATTCGGAAAGGCATCCAAAGGTTAAGGCGCTGAAAAAAGAGATAGAGATTTTAAGAAACATGGTAGAGCAGTTTCAGGATCTGAATCAGAAAAGAAACAGATTAAAAGAAGTGGAACAGAATCTTGCCCAATTGCTTTCCAGATATAGCGACCAACATCCTGTAGTACGCAGGATCAATGCAGAAATTAAGGAGCTAAAAAAAGAGATTGAAGCAGAGGAGAACTATGGGAACAATATTGGGAAAACAGGCCATGTGAATATTCGGAATGTTACGAATCCAGCGTACATAAACCTGCGGTCAGAACTTGAACGGATAAATTTACGTTTGGCATCTCTGGAGAATGAGAAGAAAGCTCTTATAGAGGAAGAAGAACAGATCTACGCCAAGCTAAGAACCATGCCCGATGTGGAAAAGCGATATAAAGATCTCCTCATGGACCGTGAAAATGTTAAACAAAACTTTAATGAATTGCAAAGGAAGTTGCAAGTGGCAATGGTAGCGGAAGGTATGGAGGAAGGCCGGTTAGGAGAGAATTTTACCATGACGCAACCTCCATTTTTGCCAGATGAGCCGTATAAACCGAACCGCATTGCTATAATGCTTTTAGGGCTTATTTTAGGCATGGGTGTCAGCGTAGGAATGGCCGCATTAAAGGAATATACCGATCATTCTGTCTGGCTGCCGGAAGAGATCGAAAGGTTGAGCATGCATACCGTACTTGCCATAATCCCCCACATACAGTCCCCCGGGGAGCAGAGGAAAAAAACAGTAAAGTCTATTTTCATCATGTTAGCGATTATAGGCGTTTTGACTACTGGATTAGCCATTTTCCATTATTTGATTATGGATCTTTACATATTTTATGACGGACTGTTGAAATTTTTGAACGATCGCTTTTACATCCATTTCTGATTGCCTGATTGGGAGATAACATGAGTGAAATAAAAAAAGCCCTGGAAAAGGCCAGGAAAGAAGGAAAGATACCCTTAAAAGAGGCGTTGGTAGAGGATTCACCTAAAGATAGGGCCGAACTTCCTTGCCCAGCCTATTCTCAGACAAGATCTGTTCAGGTTGACCTCAAGAAACTGATTGACAGAAAAGTCTTTTCTATTCTTAAAAAAGATGAGGTGGCTGACAAATATAAGCTTCTCAGAACCATGGTTCTTAACAGGACAAGACCTAATGGGCACAACGCCATCGGGATTACCAGTTTCAAGGAGGGAGAGGGAAAGAGTATTACCTGTGTTAACCTGGCCATTACTTTGGCCAGGGAGTCCCGGCAAACTGTTTTGCTGGTCGACATGGACTTGCGCAGGCCAAACATTCATAACATACTGGGCATTGACCTCAAACCTGGACTGAAAGACTACTTCCTGAACGGCACGCCCATTAAAGAGATATTGATCCACCCAGGCATAGAACGTTTGACTGTCCTTCCGGCCGGTGGCCGCATGGATAATTCTACTGAAATCATGGATTCCCGTCGCATGGAGGCTTTGATCCTGGAAATCAAAACCCGCTACAAAGATCGTTATATTATTTTTGATGCTCCGTCCTTAACCTCCTGTTCGGATCCACTGATCCTTGCCTCCTACGTGGACACGATCGCGCTTGTAGCCCGTGCCGGTTACACGACCGCTGAAGATATCACATCTGGAATGGCGTTGCTGAAGGATAAGAACATTTTAGGTATAATTTTGAATGATAGCGAAATTCGCAGGGGATGGACGTACTAACTGCGAAAATCCGGATTTCGGATTTCGGATTTATCCACTATTAGGTATTTAGTAGGTTATGTATACAAAATTCTATGGCTTAAAATGCAAACCCTTTGAACTCTTGCCTGATCCTCGGTTCCTTTACGCAAGCAAGAACCATAACCTGGCTATTACTCATCTTGAGTATGGGATCACGGATAATAAGGGTTTTATCGTACTTACCGGGGATGTGGGTACAGGCAAAACCACACTTATCAACTTTTTCCTCAGCAAAATCATTACCGATGTTAATACCGCCCTTATATTCAATACCAATCTCGACCCAACCACCTTTTTGGAAATGGTAGTAAAAGATTTTGGAGTGCATACTCCTGACACTCGTCGATCCACCCTCTATGACAGTCTCTATCAGTTTCTTCTGGATGAGCATATCCACGGACGGCGCTCCGTCCTTATCATTGATGAAGCCCAGAACATGCCTCAGGAAACCCTGGAAGAGGTACGAATGCTCTCAAATTTCGAGACAGAGAATAGCTATCTTCTCCAGATCATCATGGTCGGCCAGCCCCAGTTGCGACAACGTCTGAATGATCCGGAACTGGCCCAGTTAAGACAACGGATTTCCGTTTATTACCACCTCGCCCCTTTAGAAAAATCAGATATCAGACAGTATATCAAATATCGATTGAAGGTAACCGGTCACACTTCTCCCGATTCGCTCTTTACCAGCGATGCCATAGAAAAAATATATGAGTATACAAATGGTGTGCCCAGGCTAATCAGTTCCATCTGCGACACAGCACTTGTGTATGGCTATGCTGATGAGATTAAAACCATAGATGCGAATATAATAAAACAAGTTATTAAAAACAGGGGGATTGATCCCGGCATTCAATATGAAGAGGAAAGAGTAATCAGGAATGTTAAAGCGTTGCCGGGAAAGGAAGGAACAATTGACTCAAGCACCAGGATCGGAAAGCACATCTACTCAGAAATTTCAGATATCCAGCAACGCCTCACCAACATTGAACAGAGAACGATTAAATTAGAGAACGTCAGGAACCAGCAGACAGTTTCCAAGCTTATCAAGTGGCTTAAAAAGACGCGGAAAGAGAACCGGAGGTTGAAGGAAGCATACAAGGCCTTAGTGAAATCCAAGCTCGATAATCAGGGAGATTCTATGCATTAACAATAAAGATTCTCACCCTAAATTTGTAGAGACCTACGTTGAGATTTCAGGTATCCGATATAGAATATGTCGGTTGCAATGCCTACCGCTGTCCCTACCATATTGTTTATCATATCCACGAGCGAGGAATATCTTGTCAGTGAGAAATACTGCAATGATTCAATACCAAATGTGAAGAGTGTTCCTATTATGAAAACAAATGCCGCGGTTTTCAGCGATGATTCACAGTGACGTCGGAGTACGGCATGCAAGAGAAACCCTATGGGAATAAAAATGATAATATTCAGAATGACATCCCCAAACAAAGCCTGCTTTGAATTTTTGGAAAACAATATATGGGAAAAATCCAGATAGGATTTTTTTTGGGTTTGGATTGCAGTGGGAATATACAAATCCAATGGGGCTTTGGTTTCACCGCTGTCACCAATCCTGTCTCCGTGTTGTTCCTCAAACAAATAACGGGCGACCAAGCCTTCAGAGGCACGACACATTTGTTCTCCGGATCTTGATTCTGACAACCATCCAGCAAGATAATTTTGATGAATTTCCTTTTCAGCTAAGGGACAGCTATACATTGCCAGAAAAAAGTTTTTTCCAAGCCACGGTCGATCACCTGTAGCCTCGTTCCCAAGCACCAGATAATACGATGGATCCCAGTTGGTAAATCTCCCTCCGGGAATTTTTTCCCGTGCCTGTATCGTGCCATTGATATAAACACGCTGCTCCAAGAAATCGTATGTTACTACGATATGTTGTAGACCTGCAGAACCAAATACATTAGCAACTTTCAGGTGCGGGTTTATGCCATTAAGGTCTGTCTTTGTTGTGCGTAATCTCATAACCAGGTTCTCTCCCGACTGACCAAGGGTAAAATTCCGCAGGCCAGTATTGAGAGAATAGGAAACGATTCTTGCAGGGCCTGACTGGACCTCATTTTCCGAAGCGATCCACATCTCCAGCGAAAAGCCGGTACCTATAAGGAGGCGACCGCAAAGATTTTCTGTGGAGGAACGTGATAAAACCTGCCCTCTTTGTCTGAACTCAATGCCATTTGACTTTGTAATCCAATGCACATTATTTTTTTCTCTTTGAAACGCAAAATCAAAAGGCCACAAGAGCGCAACAAACAACATGAGCATGTATGTAACCACGGCCCTGTTATACAAATTGGTTAAGGGATCTCTGCTGATCAAGCTATAAATGATCCCTCTTTCTTCATCAGTGAGTTTAGTGAGAATCTTATCTAAAATAATGTCCAAAATGTTTTTTATCCGGTGAACTATTCTTTCTTGTTATCGTGGGCCACGTTCCCTGGGACACTTTCGAACTTTTTGTTCTTGATTATCGTAAAACATCAATTGTCCAAAATTGACATAACATATCCATGTAGTGCATTCTATGCACCACCATGGTGCATAGAATGCACCCTATCCTCCCGGAGCATCTAAATGGAATCCAATAGAACATAGCCTGTTTAGTGAAATAAGTAAAAATTGGAAAGGAACTCCATTAATGACTCTGTTGATTTACTCCGATTTTGAAAATCAGGACACAA
>Ga0255401_1127_pt1 | contig 12196 bp, 10 predicted proteins | sample ANMaggSSYBR01F13_FD_182110 | JGI IMG/M metagenome (GOLD analysis project Ga0255401, IMG submission 182110) | Sediment cell enrichment communities from methane seep in Santa Monica Basin, California, United Staets - ANME aggregate JGI... | ecosystem: Environmental > Aquatic > Marine > Cold seeps >...
AAAGGGAAGAATACCTATGAGATCGATATTGTTGCTTTAAATGAAAATACAAAGGAGATCCTGTTTTGTGAGTGTAAATGGGAGAACAAAAAGACAGAGGCTGGTGGTTTAGAGAATCTGCAGAAGAAATCCGGATTCGTTAACTGGTATCCTGGGGAAAGAAAAGAATATTTCGCAGTGATATCGAAAGCTGGTTTTACGCGCAGGGCAGAGAAGTTTGCAGAGCAGGAGGGGTTTTTGTTGTTTGATCTGGGAGATTTTGAAAATATTGCGGATACTGACTTTTGAACAGAGCGCAAGTGCTTTGAAAACCTGGGGCAGACCTTTGATGGGGGCATGCCAATACCAACGCAAGGGTAGATGAATTCCTTGATAAATGTCTTGACAGGGTTGTACATGTGCACCTGCATGATAACCATGGTAAAAAAGACGAGCATCTGCATGCCGGACAGGGGACTGTTGACTGGAAAAAAGTATGCCATGCGCTTCAACATCTTGATGTGAGGTTTATACTTGAATCACGGTCCATAGAGGAAGGCAAGGCAAGTCCTGGGTATATTACAGGTGATTGAAATTATGGGTGAAATTTCAGGCAATTGAAACGATACTATATCATTTAAGCGAACACCAATAAGTCTAATTCTCATTTAAATTCTGATTACGGATTTTTGTAATTCTTTCCAGCGTGTTCAGATCTATAAGCGTGACATCCTTGTCCATGATATCCTTTTCAAATCCACTCCTGCTGATAACCAGATGGTGTTCAATCCTGTTATCGGTTCCCCACTTAACATTTTTCGCTTTTTCCCGAAGAGTATTCAAAGTTTTTACTCCAACCAACTTGTTCGTATATTTAACTTCTCCGAACAAGATCTCCCCGGTATTTTCGTTAATTGCCACGATATCAATTTCTTCTCCCGCGCTCCACCAGCTTCCAATCCTGGTGAACTGCATTGGAATGAGATTCCTGTTTTCTTTAATAAGATCGGTCACGACGTACTCAAATACCAGACCTGAGTATCTCTGGAAATTCGTTTTGATTTCCCTGAGTACAAAATCCTCTTCACCCATTTCGATATATTCCATGTATGGAAAAATGAACCTGAAATAGAACCTGAAATAATTATCCTTTATTCTGTAAATGCCTTTACGGGATTTGATATTCTCTGTAACAGGAACATGGCGTTCAATGATATCAAGGTCCTGAAGTGTTGAGAGATATTTGGCAACTACATCCTTTGTCAGGCCGGTATCATTCATTATTCTCCCTGCGGTGGTGTTCCCGAATGCTATCGAGCGTATAATCGAGAAATAATACCTGGGTTCTCTGAGTTCTTCCTTCAGGACGAATTCTGCATCCTTGTGCAGGAATTCTTCTTTTCTTAGCATTCTGGTCCTGATAGTTTCGAAGATGTCATTTTCATATTCCAACATGTAAGCTGGTGTCCCGCCGAACACTGCATATATTGCAAGTAGTTCTTCAAGACCTGCGGATGGAAAGAAGTCTTTCAGTGCTGGAAAACACAAAGGCTGGAGTTTGAACTGTTTTGTCCTCCTTCCATAAAGAGGAGAAGAATAGTTGAAGAAATGCTTTTCCATCATTCCTATGGATGAGCCGCAGATGAATATCTTGATGTCAGTATTCTTTAATTTGTTATCCCAGTAATCCTGCATTATAGATGGTAGGGCATGGTCTGACGACACCATGTACGGGAACTCATCTAATATTATGATCAGACCTTTTTTCCCTGAAAAATAATGGAATGCTTCATCAAGGTCCCTGAACGGGAACTTTGCAAGCCGCTCATCATTAAACTTTTTGGCCACAATATTTGATAGCCGCAGTACCATATCTTTTGGAGATTCAAACCTGCCAAGGAAATACACTGCATTTTTGTTAGCAGTGAGTATCTGCTTTAGAAGTTCAGTTTTCCCGACCCTGCGCCTGCCGTAGAGTATGAAAAGTTCGGCTCTGTCGCTTAGAAGTGTGTTTTTGAGAATTGCAAGTTCCTCGTTCCTGTTCACAAACATGTCGAATATCTCGTGTACTGATAAGTAAGTTACTCTATTATACTCTAGATATTTAATATTTGGGTTTCCTTGTGTATTGGTAAGTAAGTTACCTGACTATACCCCGGATTATGAGGAGAGAGAAGCCCAAAAAATAGCGGGTGGGAGCCCCGACCTATCCACCTCGGAATAAATTCCGAGGCATCCCATCCGAATAGACTCGAACTTCGTTCGAGATATAATCTTTTTATTTTTGGGGTAGCCAGAGCAGTGAATGACCATGACTTCAGTAGCTAACACTTTTTGGTATCGCACCACCACTGTCATGTCTTCTGGTAATTGAAAACCAGAAGCATGTGACGTATCAGTAGATATCATCAACATAGAAGTGCTGCATTGGTCCTTCTTATTCGTAATCAACAGCGGCATACATATAACCGATAAAAACGTTAGCTAATGAAGCCAGAACTGTTTATTTGGAAATATTCATATGCTCCAATATCAGGGGCGGTTCCGTTATAACTTTCGGACTTTCCTTTAATTGTAATCACAGTACCTGAGTCAATCATCTCTGAGGTCGTCACAAGGTGAATATCGGGTATTTTACTGTCTCCATCAACAAACACTGGATTCGTAGATAAACTGCCCTCTCCCAGTTTATCAATATCTGAAGGAGAATATGTCGTTTTTCCAATAACAGCAGCGATATTGCCAAGATATTCCAGGTCTTGTCCGACCGGCACTTGCCAATTATTATGTGTTGCCACCACCTCATAATTATTGCCCTCAACACACAATCCAGGGTCCCACATGCCATTGTTATAGGCGATGTTATTCTTGAGAATAATGGTATTATCCCCAGGATCTACATAAACCGCATAATGCTTTTCAACCCGAAAACCTCCGTATCTATTTCTGAGGGCAACGTTGTGGTAGTACTCCGTATGTCCACACCCTTCATAACAAAGGAACCCTACCCCATTATCATAAGCTAAATTCCTTAAATGTAGGACATGATGTGAATCGGAATTTACAGAAAACCCCCCGTTTTTATTGCTATAAGCGGTATTACTTTCAAGGGCGATGTTGTAGCTAATCTTTCCTCGTTTTGGCCAATCTGATACGTCAAATCCATGGTCACTGTTACCATAAGCTGTACAATTGCAAATAGCAATGGTGTGACCTTGATTGATTGCAATTCCGTGGGCATCGCTCTTGCCTGGTGGGCGATAATCATCATTATTGTACGATAATGAGTTTACAATATAGCCGTTTTGAGCATAGAGCCTATCATCAACTCCAAAGACAATAATTCCATCCCCCTCATTTTCGTATGCTTTAACAGAGTCGATCTTGAATCCATCTACGCCTGATAAGTATAAGCCAACGTAATCATTATTTCTGACGGTAACTTCCCGAATAACAATATTTTTATAAGGACTTGATACACGCTCGTCTGAAGCTAAACCAGCGTACATGTTTTGAATTATCATTCCTTGAACGATAATGTTACTTTTGCTATCTGTCAGAAAAATTCCAACGGATTCCTCGGTTCCAGTACCATCAATAATCACTTGTTCAAATGACCCGGGAGAACCATACGCCGACAAGGTGATAGGGGCCTTCTCTGTTCCCGAGTTACGAAATTGAATATTGGCTTCTTTGTAAGTACCCGCCCAGATATATGTGATATCTCCTGCAGTCATGGTCGTGGCTGCTTTTTGTATCGTCACCCATGGACCGTGCATGCCAGACACGTAACTTGATGATAGTCCGTCATTATTATCGCTGGCCTTAGGGTCAGCGTTATTAACATAATAGGTGTTTCCAATCACGGCATACTCAGGTGATTTATAGTCGGAGCACCTGAGGTAAGAAAATGCGATCTCTTCTTTGGGAGGTTCAGGTAATTCCTCGTGAATACAACCGCTTGTGAAAATTACTCCAGCCAATGCTAATACTAAAATAGCATATCCTAATTTTCGTTTTGCTTTCATCATAGTTTAAGCCCCCGCCCGCGTCACGTTGTTTTAGTTCCTCCCCCTCTACTTTTTCAATATATTATCTAAGACGATACAGTAAATGCCCATCCGTACATATTATTCTGTTCGTTTCCATCGCTGAAGAGGAATGGTTCTATCTCTACCCAGAACTGGTGAGCTCCGGGTTCGTTAACCATCAGTTGGTCTGACGACCATGCCGCAACTTGTTCACTTGGCTGTAATGGGCTCTGCCTAAATGTTCCGACGGGATATGTATAACCACGGGACACATCCTTCATGTCCATGGCTAAATCATACTCACCTGATGAAGCGCTTCCTATGTTTACAACATAAACGACGGCAGTAAATCTTTCACCCACCCGCGGTTCGGATGGAATAATTTCAACTGATGCAACCGATAAATCAGGTAATTGCTGTGGTGGTGTCGGTGTTTGTGTTCTATCCCCTCCATCTCCATCACCACCATTGTCAATACATCCAGTAGACATCAACACCACTGCGATCGCAACTATGGCTATTAAACCTATCATAGTTTTCTTTATCATCGCTTATCGCTTCCTTTTTGTTTTATTTATTTGGTATCCATACACAAAGTCACGGACTCCGTTTTGGAAAAACGGAGCATCATGGTTGATGCTCTCTTACTTCGTTCAACCAATCTCTATCAATATTCACGACAAAGAATGGGAGTTTGTTTTGTCTAGGTTTTGAGAAGATAAATATTCTGGAGAAAAATTCTTGTTTTAAACTGATTGCTATATTTTTGTCTAGACTATATTGTCTCCACATATTCATTATTCTTTCAGGAACAAAGAATTTGAATTCCGGCTTTTTGGTACTAATAAAGTTGTTGTCTAATATTGTTAGCAGCCAAATGTTGGGTTTATCTGGATAATAATGTATTTGAGCCTTTAATCCATCAAAATTCATTTCATCTAATAATTCAAAACTGTCAGATTGATTAGCAGACAAGAAAATTAAATCACCCGTTTCAATTAAACCAACAAAACTACAATTGATTACAGCATTAAAAGAACGAATTATTTCACCAATTAGTTGATCACGTTCTATGAATGATATTGCATGTTGATTTCTAGTTGCATATTCTACATCTCGTTTTTTATCTTTTAGATATGAGTATATTTCACCTTGTAAATCTGTGTTAATTCCGTTTAAATAGTTTTGGTTAATTGTATAAATTCGACTAATGGCACTTTCATCCAAGAACCATTTTAATGATAACAGAGTAATTTTATTATTGGCAGCAAATTCTATCGCAGGTTTACTAAAGTCTCCAACTGTTGCAACACCAATTTGATAGCTAAATCTATTTCTATTCTCAATTGCATAGTTTGCTCGGCGATTGTTTTTCCTTTGTTGAATTGAATTCTTTGTAATAATTTCAAATTCATTAATGTCGTATCTCAATCCAAGGGCATTTCTTACAATTGTTAAACTAATTTTTTCATATGCTTTACATTCAAATAATATTCTAGAAGGATATGAAAAAGGCATTTGTATTGGAGGATCCATTAATACATCCGCATCATGTGCTGCTCCTTTGCCATTAATTAAAAACAGTCCTGATTTTTCATAAATATAAGTGCCGTCAGCTTTGACTGTTGTAAATCCATAGTTTGTTAATAGCTTTCTAACAAGATATTCCAATAATGCCCCTTTCAGATGTCCTGGTCTCATTTTAGTGCCTTTCTATAACATTCAAAGTGAATCTATATCATGAATATATTTTCTTAAATGTAAGTTATAGATAAATAAATTTTCTAAAATAGCCTTACCCGAGCATAAATCCCCCATCCCGCAATAACTATCTCCGTACTAATAGTACATAGTCTTACTATACTTAAACAAAACGATTTGTTGCCTTGAAATCTGCTTAATGCTAATTTTATCAGAGAACTTGTAAAATATGAAATTATTTCCGTTCCTTTAAAGCTGGTAGCCCTTGCATACTAATCCAGTCATACTCCACACCATCCTTCAAGATCCTGGCTCACGGTCCATGTTCTTCTTCCCCAGGTCGCCCTGGTAGCCAGTCCCCCCATAAGCCCGGAACGTTTGATTGAATTAGTACATACCCGACCTGTTTAATCCCGCATAATAGCCGAATGCAGGGAATGAGCGAAACGAAGCGCAATCGAATGAACGGAATGAAGATTTTGTGCATTCTGTAAAAGGTGGCTGAGTATGAAAGCGACCTTTGAACCCTCTGACACTACCCGATAGCCTCGCCCCAGGGTCCAGGAGGAGGCCGATCTCTCCTGACTCCTACTTTTGGCAGGCCATGGAAGGGTCCCCCTTGGCTCATATACTCATTATAGAGTTATTGGTATCCAAGGTTACATTATAAAATTGTTCACTGCATCACGAAACAGTTAAATAACTCATTTTATAAAATAAAATAAATGGCTTTTGATAAAAACACAGATAATATTATCTTTCTGGACTGCAAAGGAAACACTTTACGGATTGGTAGTCCGGTTCGATACACCGGTACCGGAACAACGGGATTTGTTACTGCCCTCATGATCGAAGAGTGCGAAATGTGGGCGCAGCTGGACACTACTGGTCTCAACTATCATACAAGCACCCTTGTACTAATCGAACCGGAAGGAGTTAAAATAAAAGAGAAATATGGCAAACCTGACCCTGCAGTCCACGAGATCATAGAGGAAATGAATCGCAAACTTCTAAGTGATGTTACAGGGGCAGATGATCGTAACATTATAGGCCACTGAGGTTTCGAAGTATATTTGATATATGGACCTATGACAAGAAGTCACATAATTAATTGCTATATACTGCTCCTTTCGTTGGGGGTAAATCTACTGAGATATGCGTCAGCAGTAACTCAGGGGTGTAAAGCTCTCAGGACATGGAGACTTTTTAATTTGTTCTGGAAATGCTGTGCTAAGCCTATTGAACCAAACATGTTATATATTTTTAATAAATAATATCTTTCTGATTCTTATGATCGAATATTGGGAGCCACTTATAGAGCGAATGCCAGTTGATGAACTAAAAGCCATCCAGGAAGAGAAACTTAAATCTCTTGTTCATTATGTTTACAACCATTCTCCTTTCTACAGGAAACGCTTCGATGAAGCAGGGATTTCCCCGAACGACATCCAATCCCTTGATGATCTCAGGAAACTTCCGTTCACTACAAAACAGGACCTCAGGGACACTTATCCCACAGGCATGTTCTGCGTGCCCCAGGAACAGGTAGTACGCTACCATGCATCCAGCGGAACCACAGGCAAACCCATTGTAGTGGGATATACCGACAATGACATAAAAGAATGGACAACCTCCCTGGCCAGGGGCCTGACATCGATAGGTGTAGGCAGAGGTGATGTGGTTCAGGTAGGGTACGGCTATGGACTCTTCACAGGCGGTCTGGGACTGCACTACGGTGTAGAGATGGTAGGAGCAAGCGCCATTCCCTCCAGTTCCGGCAATACAGAACGGCAGATCGAGTTGATGCAGGACCTGGGTTCAACAGCTATGGCATGCACGCCTTCCTATTTCCTTTATGTGAACGAAGTTTTCAAGAAGATGGGGATCAGCATCGCGGATGATACGAAATTAAAGTGCGGAATATTCGGAGCCGAACCATGGTCAGAGGAAATGCGGCGAAGAATTGAGGAGCAGACCGGTATCAAAGCGTATGACATATTCGGCACGTCAGAGATAAGCGGCCCCCTGTTCACCGAATGTACATACCAGGATGGAATCCATATCTGGGCGGACCAGTTCCTTATTGAAGTGATAGACCCCGAGACAGGGGAGCAGCTTCCGGATGGAGAAAGAGGAGAACTGGTAGTGACCACACTGGCAAAGGAGGCACTGCCCCTGATACGGTACCGTATAGGGGACCTGACAGTCATCAGATCCGGGCCGTGCAAGTGCGGCAGGACACATCCACGTATCATGCGCATCCTGGGCCGGACCGATGATATGATCATTGTAAGGGGCATCAATGTATTCCCGGGCCAGGTGGAGGCGGTATTGATGGATATACCTGAGGTGGCCGAACACTACCAGTTGGTTGTTGACCGCGAGAAAGAACTGGATACCCTGAGAGTACAGGTGGAAGTGACAGAGGATGTTTTCAGCGATAAGATATCTGACCTTATGGTACTTGAGAAAAAGGTGACCAAAGCGCTGCAGACCGTCCTGAACATTTCAGCAAGGGTGGAACTCGTGGAGCCGGGCACAATTCCGCGTTCCATGGGTAAGGCACAAAGGGTTATTGATAAGAGAAAAATTTGATAGAGGTGTTATAAATGGAAAATAAGTTAATTAAGCAGATCTCCATATTTGCCGAGAACAAGGCAGGAAGGCTTGAAAAGATCACTGAGAAACTAAAGTCCGCAAATATCAATATCAGGGCATTTACTATTGCAGAAGCAGGGGATTTCGGTGTGATGCGGATGGTAGTAGACAAACCCGAACAGGCCCATAATGTACTGCACGATGCGGGATTCACTGTATCTGAAACTGATGTGCTGGGTATTGAGATGAGTGATTCCCCTGGTGGCCTGCATGAAATATCCACTGTACTGGGCTCTAATGATATTAATGTTGATTATGCATATGCCTTTGCGATGGCAACACAGAAGGCCCTGTTAATAATCAGGGTTGACAATATCAACAATGCCATTGAAGTGCTGGAAAACAGCGATATCAGGCTGATCAGTATGGAAGAGGTCAAGCAGATATAGATCCAGTCTGCCCGGGGACAGTTATGTGATCTGCAGGGTAAGCACTGGCGCTGGTGAAAACCGCCGAAAGGAAGGAGGGGGATGCATCAAGAAAATGAAAATTTCTGACAGGATTACAGGATTGACAGGATACGATCCAATCCTGTCAAAATATTTGATTGAAACTGAGAAAAATACCTATATAGATATCTAAATGCGTTTATCTTGATATTAAAAATTATACACCGCAGCTCTGCTGTGGTTGGGACAAACCGAGTAATTTTTACCACAAATATAGTACCATCAAAAAAGAGGTAATTTTATGGGAAAAGATACGAATATGTTGATACCAATAACTCGAAAAAGGTGAAAAAATGGAAATAATCATGCATAGATATAAAGAAATGGACCTGGAAGACTCAACTGTAATCAATGGTTTTCCATCCACCAGCCTTATAAACTCAATTGTAGCCGGCTACCTTATCAATGTTCTGAACCTTGACCAAATATGCGGTCTCGACTCAGATGAGTTCCCGCCCGTTTCAATGATCTATGACTCAAAACCCAAATTCCCTGCAAGAATATATGCCGATGAAAAGGCAAAGATAGTGGTCTTCCTTTCCGAATTTACACCTTACCCGCCAATGGCAAGGAATGTTGCCAACACTGTTCTGTCATTTGCAGAAGAAGCAGGATGTTCAAGGATAATTTCCCCTGAGACACAAATATTGGATGAAGATGGTTTCAAACTCTTTGGAATAGGAAGTACGGATGCTGCCAGGAAGGAACTGGAACAACTTGAAATTGAACCGCTTATCCATAGCATGATTCCCGGGATTTCCGGAGTGCTCCTAAATGAAGGTAAGATACGTGGCCTGAAAGTGTTAGTACCCATTGCCCAGAGAGGTACCAATATTTCAGATGCCAGAATAGCAGCCCATGTGATTAAAATGATCGATAAGCTGATTCATACCATCAAGATCGACCTGGAACCTCTGTATAACGAAGCCGAAAATGTAGAGAAGCACCTTACCAGCCTGAGGAAACAGGTTGCTAAACCCGCAGAGGACCAATACGGTATGTACAGGTAACTGCCCAGGCATGCCCGGAATGGAAACAATTATTTACCAGATTGCTATTTATTCACTCAGACCATGAATGAAATTAATCCCTGGGAATCATCATCAATAGACGACTACCAGAAACTCTTTGACGAATTTGGTATATCCCGCTTCGATGAACTGCTTCCCCGTATCAAGCATCCCCACCGATTTATGCGCCGTGGTATAATCTTCGGACATCGCAGTTATGATTCTATAGTGGATGCCATAAACTCCAAAAAGCCATTCAGTGCCATGAGCGGGTTCATGCCATCAGGCCGCATCCATTTGGGCCATAAGATGGTGATGGAGGAGATAATATGGCACCAGCAGCAGGGTGGTACCGTGTTCATGGCAGTGGCCGACATGGAGGCACATAGCGTACGTGGCATCTCATGGAAGATGTGCAGGCGCATCGGGGTGGAGGAATATATCTTAAGCCTAATCGCCCTGGGTTTCGAACCAGAAGGCGGGCGAATCTATTTCCAGTCCACCAGCCCACAGGTGCGCGATCTTGCCTTTGAACTCGGTGTTAAGGCCAATTTTTCTGAACTTAGCGCCATCTATGGGTTCAACGGCGAGACCAATATAGCACATATGGTCTCAGCCACGATGCAGAGTGCCGATATCCTGCATCCCCAGCTTCAGGAGTTCGGTGGCCCACGACCGGTTGTAATACCAGTGGGTGCGGATCAGGACCCACATATCAGGCTGACCAGGGGACTGGCTGATAAGATGAACATGTTCCATGTATTTCCAAATCTAATAACAAACCCATATCGTGAAAATTTTGTTCTTACAAAAAACGATTTGGACAAAATCAACATTGAAAACCCAGAAGTGTATAAAGAATGGCTTAATGCAGACGATAAATCAGAACCACCTTATGTTTGGTTGGTAAATATTTATTCAAAATTACCAGCAGATGAACTCTTTACGATAAAAATCCGAGCAGCTTTTAAAAATATTAATAAATCCTTTAATAAGATTCTAGTTGGCAATGATGAATTAATACCATATTCTGGTCATATTAATATTCGCTGTTTTTCATCCGATTATAAATCAATTCTAGAAAAAGCACAAGAAATTATCAAAAATGTAGAAAGATCAATAGGTGGTTATGCCTTCCTATCCCCTGCCTCAACATATCATAAATTCATGACCGGGCTGCAAGGGGGCAAGATGAGCAGCAGTATCCCGGACAGCATCATCGCCCTTACCGAGGAACCAAAAGCCGCTGCAAAGAAGATAATGCGTGCCAAGACCGGCGGCCGGGTTACGCTGGAAGAGCAAAAGGAGCAAGGTGGCGTGCCTGATGAGTGTACGGTGTATGAACTGATGCTGTACCATCTGGTTGAGGACGATGACGAGGTGCTTGAGATCAGGAAAGAGTGTATGTCAGGGGACCTGATGTGCGGAGCCTGTAAGAAGCGGGCTGCAGGCCTGATGGAAGAGTTCCTGACCGACCACCAAAAGAAGCGTGAGGCTGCCATGGAACGGCTGCCTGAGTTCGGGATTGATCACAAGTTCTGATAATCTTGCCCATATATTTTATTCATAAGTCCGTTCAGTGTGTTGAACGAGCGTGTGGTTACCATTATCTCTTTTCCAAAAAGTTGATGTAGTACTGCCTGTATCCGCAGTCCTACCTCTGCATAGTGGATGCCGGTCTTCTCAAAGATTATGTTATCTGCTCTGTAAAGGTCTATGATATGCAGGCTATCATCTTCGATTTCTATCAACAGGTTTCGCATTTCCTCCACTGTTATGCGGTTCTGGCCGAACATGTTCAGGCCCCTGACAAAAGCGACTCCAAGTTGTGCCATGTTACTTCATCAAAGGCCCACATTACTTAATTGTATTGGAATGCAGACCGGCATGAATAAGGAGTGCAAGGATGCTATTTGCAGCATGGTAAGACTTAGATTGATCCTGTCTCTAAATATATATTCTCATGTATATATAAAAAATCAATCATAAATCTTAACTACATTCATCCTATCCCATACCTCAGGTTTAAACAATAATGAGATTATGGAAAAACGAAGATGCCAGGGTGCCACTTGCATTGATAGGAGTGCTGTTCGTACTAATATCAGCCGGTACTTCATTGAAATTATCACAGATGGATGCCCGCATGGCTTCATCCATGGCGACAAATACTGATATTAACGCCGCCGATACTGCTCTACTATATGCAAGAGCCGACCTGGCAAGAATTGTGAACTATGCAGGCATGTCAGCCCTGAAACAGATGGGCGAGACCCCGGTGATCGAGTTCGACCCAAACAGCCAGTACAATACAAGCGGGATGCCCGATACAGCAGAGTTCAACCGCAACTGGGCCAGGGGAATGATG
>Ga0255401_1136_pt1 | contig 11537 bp, 2 predicted proteins | sample ANMaggSSYBR01F13_FD_182110 | JGI IMG/M metagenome (GOLD analysis project Ga0255401, IMG submission 182110) | Sediment cell enrichment communities from methane seep in Santa Monica Basin, California, United Staets - ANME aggregate JGI... | ecosystem: Environmental > Aquatic > Marine > Cold seeps >...
AAAAAAAAGAGGGGTGATAAAATGACGACAAATTGCATTAGACTGTTTGTAATAATAATTTTTTTATTTGGGATATTCTGCATAGTACCTTCTGCATATGCCGGGGGGACAGGGATATTAACATTCGATGTAACCCCGGATGCAATTGTTATGGGACCTGCCCCGGAATTTCATCCAAAACATATTAAAGTTGTGACGATAAAAGATGGAATCGAAGTGCCATTGTTCGAGTCTGATATCCTCAAACAAGAAGACATACAAGTGTTAGTTCCGGTTGGTACATATAAGTTATATGTTCAGTTACAGGGGCATAGGACGATATGGGAACTTGACAATGAAGGCAGTGGATATAATGTATCTTCTAGTTCTGCTACAGTGGTTCCCTTATGGGAGAATACATTATTAAAGGATGTATTCGCAGATGCTCCATGGCGGACCCAGACCGGCAGTATTCCCATTCTCGTCATGGTTAAAGATGCTGCTGGTATTGCAGGTGATTATGATCTGGGAAATATCGAGATTTATCTTGATGAGGATTGCGATAAAGATGATAATGAAATCGATGATATATTGTTAGGTATGGAAACCAAATGGAATGGTGTAACCGTAGACGGATCATACTATAATCTATATTACCCTGGTGATTGGTATGGCATTACATACCTGGATCCATCTGAACACGATGTAAGTGGAGAGGCTTGCTTCCATGTAGTGATAAGAGATATTGGTGGTTGGCTGGATCCTGATGGCGATACCCACAGCCATTTTAATGTGACAATAGCAAGTGAAACTCTACCCACATTACCAAATTGGCATGCCGGAGATACCCATTACCATAGCAGTTATACGGATAATCTTGTAGAATTTGGCTTCCCTGTAGAATCCACGGTAGAAGCTGGGAGGGCCATCGGGCTTGACTGGAATGCCATTACAGATCATTCTTTCGATATAAGAGATAGCAAAACAACAAACCCCAATCATAAGTTCACTGCCCTTAAACATGATGTTGGCTCCTATAGTACTGGTTCGTACAGGCTCATACTTGGTGAGGAAGTCTCATGTTATGGACATAAGTCCCTCCCCCTTGTTCCAAGGGGGGTGGTCCATTTTTTGATCTTTGGAATGGAAAATTTCAGCAATGTAGGAGGAACAGGTTTAGACTTTATTCCAGGTAGTCAAGATGAAAAACCAGAAGGCGGGCTAACATGGAATCTTGAAGATGTTATTGATGTGGTTAATTCTCAGGGCGGTGTTAGTTATGCGGCACATCCGGAAGGACATCGCGATGCAAGTGCTGCCGCTTTTGATAGAGTTCCCTGGATAACTGAAGACTATAATCTGGTCGGGTATAATGGTCTTCAAGTGTGGAATATGATAAACAACGACAATGAGCGGGATCTGGGATTAGAACAATGGAGACGCTTATTGTTGAATGGTCGCAAAGATGTATTTATTGCGGGCGGCAGTGACGCTCATGGGGATTTCAGTCATGCGACCACTGTAATTGGGCCCATGGACAACGCTTTTGGAAAGGTTCGAACATATATACATTGTAAAGAATTTACGGGTGAAGGTATTTTAAATGCTTTGAAAAATGGTCACTCCATAATGTCCGATGGTCCGCTGGTAATTTTCAATATTACCAATGAGCGTGGTGAAACTGCAATTATTGGTGATGAGATCACAGGATACGATCTCACGCTGAACATACAATGGGAATCTACGCTTGAATTTGGAAATGTGTCTCACATTTATTTTATTCTGGGTGTTATTGGTGAAACTGAAGGGGAAATAGATGATTATCATATTTCTCCAGATAGTCTTTCCAATTCTAAAGTGTATACAGATCTGGCAAGTAAGATCCCTTTGATGAAGAATGGATATGTCAGGATACATGCAACTACAGATAAAGGGCACACCGTTTACACTAATCCTATTTGGATCAGCAGCCCTACATCAATTATCTCTAATGTTTCAATAACCGGGATAACACCAGATTCCACAATCATAACCTGGGATACCAATGGGCCGAGCAGCAGCTTAGTCAAGTATGGCACTGAATCCAGTAATTACACATTACAAAAATATGATCTGGTGAATGTCACCTCTCACAGTATACATCTCTTTGGACTTCTGCCAGATACTACCTATTACTTTGTAGTGAACAGTACCGATCAACATGGAAATTCAAACCAGAGTAATGAATATGATTTTACTACTGAAATTCTTCGCATTCCACTACAAGCAGGCTGGAATTTAATATCTCTACCCTTGATGCCAGAAGATACGAGTGTTGATATGGTACTGTCTCCGATCATGGGTGATTACAGCATTATTTGGGCATATAATGCCAGCGACACTGCTGATCACTGGAAGAAGTACGACCCGGGTGCACCCTTCGGCAATGACCTGACAACTATGGAAGCTGGAAAAGGGTACTGGATAATGATGACCTCTGACAGTGCTTTGAACATCAGTGGAACAGTGCCAGAATCAACTGATATTAACTTAACGACCGGCTGGAACTTAATTGGATATAATTCACTTGAAAGTCAGCCAATCGCAGAGTCTCTCTCTTCAATCAGTGGCAATTACACTATCGTTTGGACATATAATGCAAGCGATACAGCTGATCATTGGAAGAAGTACGATCAAAGTGCACCTTTTGGAAACGATCTGGCAAATATGGAAGCGGGTAAGGGATACTGGATTATGATGACGACTGATGATATTTTAGAGATCTAATGGAGGAGACCTTAATGGAACAAATATCGATATCTCCAGATACCTTTAAAGACGGCAGCAGCCTGCCAGTCGAACAAACCTGCGATGGGGATGACTGCTCCCCTGCACTTTCATGGGAAGGGCTCCCGGACAGCACTCGGTCCATCACCCTGATAGCGGACGACCCGGACGCACCCGGGCAGACCTTTGTCCACTGGGTGATCTACAACATACCTGCCGACAGCAGCGGACTACCCCCGGGTGTATCAAAGAACAATACCCTGGACGACGGCATCCTGCAGGGTAACAACGACTTTGGCAGGATTGGCTATAACGGACCCTGCCCGCCGCTGGGCAAGGCACACAGGTATTTTTTCAAGGTATATGCCCTGGACACCAAACTTAGCTTAAAGAGCGGTGCAACCAAATCCCAGCTTGAGGCTGCCATGTCAGGGCACATCCTGGCACAGGGAGAGATGATAGGAAAATACGGGCGCTGATTGAGTATGTAGCTGCCGCGAACCGGGGGTCATGCTTTTGCGATTGTGTTTTTCGGGCATTGTTGGTCTTTTATTAGAATTCATATAAAATTGTTGATATAAATATATAGATATATTGCAACATTATCACAAGATTTATATGCCTAGAGTTTACAAGATTTATTAAATATTCAGAAAATATCTTGAACGAAAATGTCAGGATGATTTCAGGATTTACGCAATTTCATAATTTGAGTTCCAGTGTGGGATGGACGATGAAAAATAAGCGATGTTGTAGTGTAGAGTATATTCTTACAAAGAATGTAATAAGTAGCGGAAATAGCATAATTCACAGCTGGATATCAATGCTACTGACTGGCATTTGTGGGACAACGGCGGGCACGGCGGCGCTGTGGGTGAATTGCGGTGGGGGTTGTGTGAGCGAACAGACTGAGGTGTGGGTATGATCTTCCGAAGGTTATTGATGCTGGTGTTCCTTGTTGTTGCCGTGTGTGTTACGAGTGCAGGAGTAAGCGCGGCTGCAGTGATCACTGTTGATGATAGTGGCGGCGCGGATTTCATGAGCATACAGGCGGCGGTGGATGCGGCGAGCGAGGGGGATACGATTGAGGTGCGGATCGGAACTTACCTAGAGAATATAAGGATTGACAAAGATTTGATGGTTGAGGCAGAAGATAGGAAAACGACAATTATCGATGGTGGAGGTAGTGCAAATTGTATTTATATAAATTATGCTGATGTCATCATTAGTGGATTTACAATCAAAAACGTCAGTGGTTATGGAATATATGCAAGTGGATCAGACTTCTCCCTGAACAACGCCACGATCATGGACTGTGAAAAAGATGCGGTTTACTTTTCGTCTGGAAAATCACTCACACTCAGGGACAGCGTCCTTGAGAACTGTGGGGGTGGTCTGATCTATAACCATCACTATGACTCTTTCTATATTGCCAAAGGGAACGCAACGATAGAGAGGAACATCATAAAAAACAACGGTGGAAGTGGATTGGATATTTATCTTAAGGATAAGGGGAATAACATAATAATAAACGATAACAGCATAACAAACAACACAGGATATGGTATCAAGTGCGATAGCTATTCCAGTTATTCTAAAATCGATTCGATAGAGATGAAAAACAATACTGTCAAAGATAGTCAAAATTGTGGAGTATACCTGACAGATACTGTGGATGTGAACATTAGCGACATAACTATAGAAAATGCCGGAAGTAACGGATTATATATTTCTTGCCAAAAACTGACGATGAACCCTTCATTCTCAATTAAAAACGTTGGTGGTTATGGAATACGTGTAAGTGGATCAGACTTCTCCCTCAACAACGCCACGATCATGGACTGTGAAAAAGATGCGGTTTACTTTTCGTCTGGAAAATCACTCACACTCAGGGACAGCGTCCTTGAGAACTGTGGGGGTGGTCTGATCTATAACCATCACTATGACTCTTTCTATATTGCCAAAGGGAACGCAACGATAGAGAGGAACATCATAAAAAACAACGGTGGAAGTGGATTGGATATTTATCTTAAGGATAAGGGGAATAACATAATAATAAACGATAACAGCATAACAAACAACACAGGATATGGTATCAAGTGCGATAGCTATTCCAGTTATTCTAAAATCGATTCGATAGAGATGAAAAACAATACTGTCAAAGATAGTCAAAATTGTGGAGTATACCTGACAGATACTGTGGATGTGAACATTAGCGACATAACTATAGAAAATGCCGGAAGTAACGGATTATATATTTCTTGCCAAAAACTGACGATGAACCCTTCATTCTCAATTAAAAACGTTGGTGGTTATGGAATACGTGTAAGTGGATCAGACTTCTCCCTCAACAACGCCACGATCATGGACTGCGAAAAAGATGCGGTTTACTACTCCTCTGGAAAATCACTCACACTCAGGGACAGCGTCCTTGAGAACTGTGGGGGTGGTCTGATATATGGAGACCACGCTTTATACTTAGTTGCCAAAGGGAACGCAACGATAGAGAGAAACATCATAAAAAACAACAATGGAAGCGGATTGTACGTCTATCTTAAGGATAAGGGGAATAACGTAATAATAAACGATAACAGCATAATAAACAACACAGGATATGGTATCAAGTGCGATAGCTATTCCAGTTATTCTAAAATCGATTCGATAGATATGAGAAACAACACTGTCAAGAATAGTGGAGATGATGGTGTTTGCATAGAAAATACAATGGATGTGAGCATTAGCGACCTGACCATAGAAAATGCCGGAACTGGCGGATTATATGTTTATTGCCAAAAACTAACGATGAACCCTCCATTCTCAATCAAAAACATCAGTGGTTATGGAATATCTGCAAGTGGATCAGACTTCTCCCTGAACAACGCCACGATCATGGACTGCGAAAAAGATGCGGTTTACTTCTCCTCCGGAAAATCACTCACACTCAGGGACAGCGTCCTTGAGAACTGTGGGGGTGGTCTGATATATGGAGACCACGCTTTATACTTAGTTGCCAAAGGGAACGCAACGATAGAGAGAAACATCATAAAAAACAACAATGGAAGCGGATTGTACGTCTATCTTAAGGATAAGGGGAATAACGTAATAATAAACGATAACAGCATAATAAACAACACAGGATATGGTATCAAGTGCGATAGCTATTCCAGTTATTCTAAAATCGATTCGATAGATATGAGAAACAACACTGTCAAGAATAGTGGAGATGATGGTGTTTACATCTTAAGGGCAGAGTATTTCACACTGTTTGATAATGCGATAGTCTCAAACGAAGGGCATGGCATCAGTTTACACTCCTCTGATAGCAGCCTGATCTTCCACAATAACCTCGTGAACAACAATCCCAATGCTTATGATAGTAATTCTGCGAGTAATGACTGGCATCATCCAATTCTTCTCGAAGGAAACTACTGGTCTGACTACACTGGCATCGATGATGGCAGTGGAACTGGAAAGCATGACATAGTAGGCGATGGAATAGGGGACATGGACATATCACATCCTGATGCGAATTATGATTATTATCCGTTTGTGAACGAGAGTTGCTGGGCATGGCCAAAATTAAACACCATTCAAGTTCATACAGACAAAAAATTTTATGGCTTGAACAAACCTGTAACCATATCCTGTATTGTGCAAAATGATACTGGAGTTAATATTTCAGTTGATACTATAATTGCAGAGATTGTGAAGCCGGATAATTTGACTGAATGGATCACATTATTCGAAGGTTCTACTGGAAATTGTGAGGGGACATTCACAAATACATCTTTATTTGGAATATATAATATAACCATCTATGCATACAAAGTCGGATATCTTGTTTATAATAATTCTAAGTTGTGTTTTGAAGTTCTACCAGATCACGATATTGCCGTAACTAATATAAATGCACCCAGTTCCTCGGAAACTAACTCAACAATAATTGTTAATGCCACGATAAGCAATATTGGCTTGAATAACGAATCTGATGTAACTGTTGATTTCATAGTGGATGGAGTAAAACAGGATGCTGCAATTATAGCCTCACTGGAGATTAGAAGTCGCACCAATGTGAGTTTCCAATGGACTGCTCCGGTGGGAAGGCACAATATACTAATATATTCCGAACCGGTGGTTAATGAAACAATATTATGGAATAACAAGCTGGACAAACTGATTACAATAGCCGATATATGGGTGCCAGATAATTATCCAACCATTCAACAGGCTGTGGATAATGCCACAGCGGGTAATATGATAGTCATAAGAGATGGTACCTATCCCGAGAATATATATGTGAATAAGCAGTTAACAATTCAATCTGAGAATGGTTCTCTTTCTACAATTACTCGTGCATTTGATGTGAACACAAATTACGTGAACATCTCAGGATTTACTGTAAGGTCGTCACAGTCTCGAAAGGGAATCTATCTAAACGGCGTGGATCACTGCATTATTTCTAATAATACCGCATCTAATAACCACCATGGTATCTATCTGTTGGATTCTAATTACAACACGATCATAAACAACAACGCATGCTCGAATCATGGTTTTGGAGCTAGTGGCCGAGATGGTACATATGGCGGCAACGGACGTGACGGATACGGCTATGGCATCTACCTAAATTCTTCTAACAAGAACACACTTGTGAATAACAACGCAAGCTCAAACAGCGGTATTGGCGGCAAGGGTGGTAATGGTGGTGGACTTGGCCATGGGGGCGACGGTGGTTACGGCTATGGCTATGGTATCTACCTGAAGGATTCGAACAATAACGCGCTTATGGATAACATCGCAAATTCAAACATTGGTAGAGGGGGAAGTGGAGGCAAGTGTCGTGTTGCTATCAATGTCAAAGGAGGCTATGCCGGTCATGGTAATGATGGCTATTGCTATGGTATCTATTTGGAGGATTCAAACAATAACACGCTTATAGGCAACACTGCGAACAAGAACCGTGGTTTGGGTGGCGGAGGAGGTCTGGGAAACGATGAGTATAGGAGTAACGGTGGTAACAGTGCCAGTGGCTATTGCTATGGCATATACCTGATGTCTTCGAGCAACAACACACTTACAGACAATGATGTAAGCTTGAACGACGGTAGTGGGGGATATGGTGGAAGTGGCTATTATGGAGGTAATGGTGGCAATGGTTATTGCTATGGTATCCGCATATTATCTTCAAGTGAAAATACACTGACAAATAACATTGCGAACTCAAACACAGGCAATGGTTATGATGGTGGACGTGGAAACATCGATCGCCCAGGTGGTAACACCTGTCCTGGTGGCGACAGTGGCAGTGGTTCCAGCTATGGATTCTATATAGAGAATTCAAACAACAGCACGATTGCAGAGAATGTTGCGAACTCTAACAACGGTCGTGGAGGATGGGGCGGTGAACGCGTCGGTGGCAGTAGTGGTGGCCATGGCCATGGTTTCTACTTGGTATATGCTAACAACAACATCCTCATAAATAACATTGCAAACTTAAATAGCGGAAAAGGTGGAAAAGGTGGTAAAGGAGGATTGTATGGACCTGATGGTGGTGATGGCTATGGTAGTGGTATCTATATGTTATCCTCGAGTCACAACACACTTTCAAAGAACACTGCGAACTCGAACAAAGGCAAGGGTGGTGATGGTGCCGACGGAAATTACGGTGGTGATGGCGGTGATGGCTACGGCTGTGGCATATACCAAAAATATTCGAGTTATATCACTTATATCAGTAATATCGCAAGCTCGAACAAAGGTTATGGCGGCAGTGGTGCCTACGGATCATTTATGTATGGCGAAGATGGGCATGGTTACAGCTACAACCAACCACAGACTGATACCACCCCTCCGGTCATCAGCAATATTGCAAACACTACGCCCACAACAAACTCGGTAACTATCACATGGGATACCGATGAGAACAGTAACAGTCTTGTCAGGTATGGCACTGTCTCTGGTACATACACAAACATTGAATCTGGCACATCGATGGCAACTTCACACAGCATCACACTGACCGGATTGAATCCTGAGACGACCTACTACTTTGTAGTTAACAGCACGGACACTAACGGTAATTCGAATCAAAGTGTGGAATACAGTTTCATAACTGCAATTCCTGACACAACGCCTCCCTCCTCCGTCACCAAACTCCACTCCACTATCGGCATCACCTACCTCAACTGGACCTGGACCAACCCCTCCGACCCTGACTTCAACCACACTGAACTATACCTCAACGACACCTTCCTCACTAACATCCCGGCGCCGCAGAACTACTATAACGCCACAGGACTGCTCACAGATACATCATACGAACTCAGCACACGCACCGTAGATATCAATGGAAACATAAACCTTACATGGGTCAACGATACTGCATCAACACTACTAGCATCAGGTACAACTCTTAATCTATACATTGGCTGGAACCTGATCTCTCTTCCCTTGATGCCAGAAGACACTAGTATAACTTCATTGCTGTCTCCAATCAACGGCAATTACAGCATAGTCTGGGCATATAATGCAAGCGATACAGCCGATCATTGGAAGAAATACGACCCGGGTGCACCCTTCGGCAATGACCTGACAACTATGGAAGCTGGAAAAGGATATTGGATCATGATGACCTCTAATGACACATTATTCGTCACCGGAGATGTGCCTGGATCAACTGATATTATCCTGAAAGCTGGATGGAACTTGATAGGTTACAATTCGCTGGTTGGTCAGCCAATTGAAAATGCTCTCGCATCAGTTAGCGGTAATTACAGTATCATTTGGGCATATGATACCAGCGATACAGCTGATCACTGGAAGAAGTACGATCCCGGTGCACCGTTTGGAAACGATCTGGCAAATATGGAAGTGGGTAAGGGATACTGGATAATGATGACGACTGATGATATTTTAGAGATTTAAATCTAGAAGAATAATGCAAAAGTGGGGAAAGTATGGATCATTATAGTATTGAAATGCCAGTTATAAAGTTTTTATTTGTATTGGTTATTTTAAGTTTTTTTTTAACTGCCTACGTTCAACCATCATTAGCAGAAGAAGATGATGAAGAATTTTTAGAAATGGTGGAAAATAAAACTTTTCTATTTTTTTATGAAAATACTGATGAACGAGGTTTTACGATAGAAAGTACTGCCTGGCCAATTGGTAGTATTGCATCAAGTGGCTTCTATCTCACATCAATTCCCATCGCTATCGAAAGGAAATGGATAACACATGAAGAAGGGTATCAAAGAGTTCTTACAACTCTTAACAGCTATTACGATGATCCTAATGACCCTGATGATTTTTATGTGGAAAATGAGCACGGTTTCTTCCCCCATTGGTTCCATCAGGAAACTGGAAAGTGGAATGAAATAGATTGTTTTTCCTCGATAGATACTGCGATATTAATGGCTGGTGTACTCACAGTTCGTCAGTATTTCCCGGATACCGAAATAGAAACAGTTGCCACAAATCTTTATGAGGATGTTGATTGGGAGTGGATGCTCAACGGAGGTGATACACTTTCTATGGGTTGGAGACCTGACACGGGTTTTCTTTCGTCAAGATGGGAGGGATATAATGAGGGTATGCTTGCAGTTCTTCTTGCCTTGGGATCTCCTGATCATTCTATACCAGATGAAAGCTGGGATGCATGGACCCGTACTTATAAACCGGCAAAATATACATACAATAATCAAAGTTATACTTTTATAGAGAGCAGTTCAACTTCCCTTTTTACCTATCAATATCCTCATATATGGTTCGATTTTAAAGGAAAATCTGACAAAAAAGGGATAAATTATTATCAGAATTCTGTTAATGCTACATTCGAGAACAGAGCTTACTGCATAGAGAACCCTAATGATCATAAGGGCTATGGTCCAAATGTGTGGGGATTAACCGCGTGTGAATGCCCACTTCACGAATTTAATTATGAAGCACATGGTCCACGTCAAAACGATGATGGGACTGTATCTCCTGCTGGCGCATGCGGCTCAATGATATTTACACCTGATGAATCAATAGAGGCACTTCGCTATATGAAAAATACTTATGGGGATATGGAATTTCTTAATGGGGAGATTTTTTGGGGCAAATACGGCTTTAAAGACGCAATAAATCTTGAAATTAACTGGTCTTCTCCCACATATATTGGCATAAACCAAGGTGCAATCTTAACAATGACGGAAAATTATAGAAGTCAGTTGGTTCAAAATTTGTTTATGCAAAATGAATATGCTAAGAAAGCGATGCAAAAAGCTGGTTTTAAAAAAGTAATAGGAATCCAACTATATACAGGTTGGAACCTGATCTCTCTACCCTTGATGCCAGAAGACACTAGTATAACTTCATTGCTGTCTTCAATTAACGGCAATTACAGCATAGTCTGGGCATATAATGCAAGCGATACAGCCGATCATTGGAAGAAATACGACCCGGGTGCACCCTTCGGCAATGACCTGACAACTATGGAACCCGGAAAAGGATATTGGATCATGATGACCTCTGATGATACATTATTCGTCACCGGAGATGTGCCTGGATCAACTGATGTTATCCTAAAAGCTGGATGGAACTTGATCGGTTACAATTCGCTGGTTGGTCAGCCAATTGAAAATGCTCTCGCATCAGTTATCGGCAATTACAGTATCGTGTGGGCATATAATGCCAGCGATACAGCTGATCATTGGAAGAAGTATGATCAGAATGCACCTTTTGGTAATGACTTATTTAATATGGAACCTGGCAAAGGATACTGGATAATGATGACCTCAGACGATCTTTTG
>Ga0255401_1151_pt1 | contig 10710 bp, 7 predicted proteins | sample ANMaggSSYBR01F13_FD_182110 | JGI IMG/M metagenome (GOLD analysis project Ga0255401, IMG submission 182110) | Sediment cell enrichment communities from methane seep in Santa Monica Basin, California, United Staets - ANME aggregate JGI... | ecosystem: Environmental > Aquatic > Marine > Cold seeps >...
TAAAATGATTACTATCTTGTTGGGAATACTGGTGTTTGGCATTCCCCAACTATGTATGGGTGTGGAAGAGATTGAGAAGGAGGCGGCAAAAGAGGAAGAGAAGGTCTTAAAGGTAGGGGAGATACAGGTTACCGCTCCCAGAGAGAAAGAAGGTATTGTAGTTGCCCCTTCGTTCACTACGATAAACGTCGAAGAGTACAAAATGCCCGGCACTCCGCAGAATATCGTCGATATTTTAAGGGACCGGGCCATAATAGATTTTCGCGGGAGTAGTGATCTGGTTCAAGAAAACGATAATGTATATATGCGAGGGTTTGACAGTCGTAACTTTGTTACAGCCACGGATGGTTTAGCCGTTGAAAAAGTCGGCGGATATAAGGGGGGACATTTTACAGATTTTTCCACTATCCCATTCGCGCAGATAGAGAGTATTGAGATAATTCCCGGCCCTCATTCCGCTCTCTATTCAGGCAGGAGCCTCGGAGGGGTGCTCAATATAAAAACAAAAACCCCGAAAAGACATGATACTCTTAAGCCGGATGTTAAAATATCAACAAGTTACAGGTCTTACAATACCCAGAATCACAGTATTAACGTCGAAGGCGGGATTCGCTCATTTGACTACGGCCTGTCATACCAGGACTATCACACCGATGGTTATCTCAGGAACAAGGATGCGGATATTGATACCGTATCCGGACGATTCGGTTATATTCTTCCTTCTGACGGATACATAAGTTTAAGTGCATCTTATCAGAATGCAAGCCGTGGAAGCACCGTGAAAAATGATCCAAACAACAACGATTATGACCCTGATTATCCCATAACGGAAAGAGGATCCAACCCATCGGATAACCCGAGGCGCGAAAAAGAACCGTATTCTTTTCGATTAAACGTTAAGCAACCCACATCCATGGGTGTATGGACATTAGGCGCATACTATAATCATGAAGATCAGAAATACCCTTACGCAAAAGAGGATGAACCTCGATATATTACGGAATGGAACTCATATGGTGGTAATATCCAGAATGAAATAGAACTTTTTGAAGATCATCTCGTAACCGTGGGTTTTGATTATGTGCAGCTTCGCTATATATGGAACAAAATAGATGAAAGTTATGCGGGGTTCATTCAAGATAAATGGAATATCATACCCCGGCTTACTTTGACAGCCGGTCTCAGGTATGAGGATATAACTATCTGGTGGAGAAATAAATACTCTTGGATTGAGGAAGAATACATCCAAAGGGATTACCACCAACTGGTTCCGAAATCTTTTCTTACATACGAACTTGACGATTTGTCTGATGCATTAAGAGATACTTCCATATCCGCGGGTGTCAGCAGAATATGGACCCCAAAGTCCTATTGCCAGGTCTGAAGTTGGGGATCAGGGATCGTGGTCGATCCCATACACGGCATTGGATATGATTTAGTGCTTACAAGAAGAATCTGGAAAGACATCAACTTAAAAGTCGATTTTTCCTATTATGAAATAAACGATTACGTGGTTTCTGCCAGTGATAGAGACTACATTAACGAAGCTCCCTGGAGTCGCAGGAAGCTTAATCTTGAACAGGTTGTCAAAGAAGGAGTTGAGCTGGAACTCAATGGGCATATTTTCGATCCACTTTCGTTCTATGTCAGCTATGCTTACACTGACTGGCGGTATCACGGTCCGCACATGGCGCCTTACGGGGATGCGGCTGAAAAACTGGACGATCGGGCCAAGCATCGAGTGAATGCAGGACTTCGGTACAATCTTTTTGAAAAAACACTGCTTCTTTTAGATTATAAATATCAAGAAAAACAGATTGCGTACGTATGCGAGGAAGAGCCCGAGGGCTCAGATATCTGGTACTGTTACGACAATCCAATGGCGGCTTACCATGTATTCGATTTCGGCATAGAACAAACCCTTTTTAAAGAGTTCGGTTTTATCAAAGATGGTGTTCTGAAATTATATGTAAACAACCTTTTTGATGAAAAATATGAGAATTCCCGCGGGTACTCAATGACCGACCGAACTTACGGCGTTGCCTTGAGTTTTGAGTTTTAGAAAAGGCGGTTTTGAAATTCTATGTGAATAATCTCTTTGATGAAGATTATGAGAATAGCCGTGGATACCCGATGACAGATAGAACTTACGGCAGTGCGTTAAGTTTCGGGTTTTAAGAATTTTTGCAATTGTTCACAGGGGCTTGATGCCTTAATTTTACCACAGCGACACAGAGGGTGCTGAGAGTAGGATTTTTAGGGCAAAAGGTGTTTAGCTCTGTGTCTCTGTGGTGAATTATTTTTGCGTATCTCAAGATATTTCTGTGAACGTTTAAGAATTTCCTTTGAGAAAATGGAGGAAGAATTTTCCAAAGGCGGCAATTAAACCGATTGTAATTCTAAAAAGGAGAAGACAGCATGCAAAGCATTAGAATGAATAAAAACATCCGGATCGGGAGCTTGCTATTGGTTCTTTTTTGGGTCCTTGCGGCAGGATGCCATGCCCACACCCCGCTGGCTGAGAGCGGCAAGGAGACCCCACAAGGCAGCTTCAAGGTGGTGGGCATGGGCCCGGGGGACGCGGATCTGCTGACTGTAAGGGCGCTGGGAGCGATTCGCAATGCGGACCTGGTTTTCTGCAAACCCCGAACCGAGGAAAAGCTGAGGACCTACGTGGATTTTACGGGCAAGCAGGTGCTGAACGGCTATAGAGGTTTGTTCCGTTTTTACGGTAAGGATTGCGCCAAGATCAAGCTAAGCAAAGATGAAAAGGGCCGACGGTCGATGAGCTGCGAGGAGTACCATCGCAAGCAGGCCGAGTTTGCACGTCTGGTGCGCGATGCCGTATCGGCGGGTCGAAACGTGGTACTGCTGAGCAGTGGAGATCCGACCATTTATGGTCCGGACATATGGAGTCTCAAGGAACTCTGTGAACTCGACCCGGTGGTGGTGTCCGGGCTGAGCTGTTTCAATGCCGCTAACGCAGCGTTGCAGGTCAGTTTGGGCGAAGTGATTATCACCGCCCCTTTTAAACGAAAGAACAAAAAGGACACTATTGAGAGTCTATCCGGTCATGATCGGGCCACCATGGTCATTTTCATGCCCCTGGAATATGCAGGATCTGTTTGCGAGACTCTCACGGGTCTATCCGGCCGATACTCCCGCAGCCGTTGTCAGCTATGCAGGCCATGCCGGCAGGCAGAATGTGAAGACCGGCACGGTCGGTGACATGGCCGGCGCACTGCCTGAAAATATGCGGACATCTTTGGTCTATGTGGGAAAGTCCCTGGCACGGGCCCAGTACAAACCGGCGGGAGAAAAGGCGCCGTCCGATAAAGGCAAGTTCTATCTGGTCGGCATTGGGCCCGGTGATCCTGATCTGGCTACCCTACGGGCGTTGAAGGTCATTGAAAAGGCGGATGTGATTTTTGCCGGAAAGAGAATCAGCGACAGATTCGGGGCCTATCTTAAGGGGAAAAACGTGATTGTCGGCTATCGCCGGCTTTTTCCCTTTTATGGTAAGGATTGCTCAAAGCTTACCCGGGCTGATAAGGCAAAAGAGCGGATGAGCTGTGAGGAGTACCATCGCAAACAGGCGGAGTTCGCCGCCATGGTCAGAGCGGCCGTTTCCGAAGGAAAGACGGTGGCCATGCTCGACAGGGGTGATCCCCTCATTTACGGCCCCTGCTCCTGGGTATTGACGGAATTGCGCGATCTGGATACCGAGGTAGTGCCCGGGCTGAGCTGTTTCAATGCCGCAAATGCGGCTTTGGGTGCCGGAGTCACCGAGGGCAAAAGCTCCCATTCGATTATTCTGGCCTCGGGCTGGTCTGTGGAAGAGATGGCTGAGCACCGGAGTACCATGGTTCTTTTTACCATGCGGACGCAATTGAAAAAGTTCATCGACAATCTATCGAAACATTATCCTCCCGACACCCCTGTGGGCATCGTCTTCAGCGCCGGATATGCTGAAAAGGAAAAAGTGGTGCGTGCAACATTGGGTTCCATTCTCGACAAGGTGGGAGAAAACAGGCTGCCCTTTGAATATCTGCTCTATGTGGGCGACTTCCTCGCCGACAGTACCGCTCCTGCAAAAGACGCAGGGCAATGATTTTCCCATCGAACATCTAAAAAGGATGCCCAGCGGTTATAGCGATAGACAGATTGATGAATAGATCCACACATATATCGCAGGCCCTCATTATGTTAAATATCTTGAAACGTCATCAACACACCTCCATTTCTCTTCTTGTCCCCTGCTGCTTTTTCTTATCCGGAGCCGCCGGACTGATTTATGAAGTGTTGTGGGTGCGTTTGATCGACAAGATTATCGGCAGTGCCCCGTTTGCCGTGGCCACGGTGCTGACGGCCTTTATGGCAGGATTGGCCCTGGGCAGTTATCTGGCCGGAAGATACATAGACCGGTTCTCTTCCAAGGCCGCGCTCTTGTCCTTGTATGGAAAAATTGAGATAGGTGTCGGTGTTTACGCAGTGGTCCTGCCTTTTTTGATTGCGGCTGCAAAACCCTTTTATCGGTTGATCTATGACCCGTTGCTGTACCAGTTTTGGTGTTATCAGGTGGTTGCCTTCCTGGGATGCGTACTGCTTTTGATCGTTCCCACCGGTCTCATGGGAGCTACCCTGCCCGTACTCTGCCGGTTTTATGTGAACCACATGGGCCACCTGGGAGCCCGAACGGGATGGCTGTATGGCCTCAACACTGTCGGTGCGGCCGTCGGTGCCGTCCTGGGCGGGTTTGTGCTGGTGAAAAGTCTGGGTGTATGGGCAACCCTCGGCGTTGCCGCAGCCGTGAATCTTCTTGTCGGGGCGTTGTGTCTGCTGCTTTCGAAGCAAAAGGAGCCGGTTTTGTCTGACGACACCGTATCGTTCAGAAACGAGTTTTCCCGGTCAGGCGCAAGATCCGTGGACGGCCGCTTAGCGGATAGAATCCATAAGAGGAAGATGAAATGGGGCCTATGGCTATTTGCCGTGTCTGGATTCTGTGCCTTGGCCTACGAAGTTTTGTGGATCCGTTTGTTGGGACTGATCGTTGGTCCGACAATCTACTCCTTTACTCTCGTCATTGCGACCTTTATCATTGGGCTGGCTTTAGGCAGCATCATCTTCGGCCGGTTGGCCGACAGAACCCAAAGGGTTTTTCTTTTACTGATTTTAACCCAGCTTGGCGCCTCGATCACGGCTTTGGCAGTCAGCCAGTTGTTGGGCAACAGTCAGTTCCTTTTTGCCAAGCTCATCCATACATTTCAAAACAGCTTTGCAACCCTGATTCTGGTTCAATCCGTTGTTTTGTTCGGCATTCTTCTCGGACCTACCCTGTTTTTGGGTGCTGCCTTTCCGTTGGTGAACCGGCTGTATGTTCACTCAATGGCCGATTTGGGCAAATCACTTGGCACAGCCTATGCCTTAAATACCGTGGGCGCCATAATAGGGTCTTTTGCGGCGGGTTTTCTGCTTATTCCCTTGATGGGCAAAGAAAATGGCTTAAGGCTGGTCATTATGGCCCAGTTTGTCATGGCGGCGCTGGCTTGGATCCTGGCGGGTTCCGGCTTGCGGCGGCGTAACTTATGGTTGCTTGCCGGCGCGAGCCTGCCATTTTTCTATATAGTCCTAATTCTGCATTTTCCAGCGTGGCAGGGCGATCTGCTCTCACGGGGGTGGTACCGAGATTTTGGGGCCATTGAACATGATTTCGACAGAACCGGCTGGGGCGGTGCACTGTGGAAAGGATCGGAACGGCTTGCCAAGCAGCGGCAGGGCCTGGGGGTTGTTTTCTATGGTGAAGGCATTGGGGGCTTTACGACGGTCGAGAAAGAAATCACGAGCCTGGGAACGGTGGAATATGCCATGTACAACAGCGGCAAAGCAGATGCCTCCAGCCATGGCGACAGGTCCACTCAGACATTGTCGGCGCATATTCCCCTGCTTTTTCATCCCAAGGCGCAAAATGTCATGGTGCTGGGGCTGGCCAGCGGAATGACGCCGGGCGAAGTACTGCTGTATCCGGTCAAGAAGCTGGATATTGTGGAGATCAACGAGCAGGTGGTAAACGCCTCCCGATTGTTTTTCACACCCTGGAACAACGACTGCCTATGCGATCCGCGAACCCGTCTGATCGTTCAGGATGGCCGGAACCACTTGGCCCTGACTCACGAAAAATATGACGTGATCATTTCCGAACCCTCCAACCCCTGGATGGCCGGTCTGGCCAATCTTTATTCCCTGGAATTTTTCCAGTTGGCCCGGCAGCGCCTCAATAAAAACGGCCTTTTTGCCCAGTGGATTCAGTCTTATGAAATGGATTGGGACACCTTTTCCCTGCTGGGAAGAACATTCATAGAGGTTTTTCCCGAGAGCGCGCTGGTCAAGATCGGACCGGTCGATTATTTGCTGCTGGGATTTATGAACAGCAAAGGCTTTGACTGGCAAACCGCACAAAAAAACCTCACATTCGCCCGCAAATCCAAAAATGTCATTTTTCCCGGCGTGAACTTTCTCGTTCACCTGATCCTGGCAGAAGATCTGCAAGCACTCTTCGGTCCGGGACTGCTTCATACGGACAATCGGCCGCGTCTGGAATTTTCAGCGCCCATGAAGCTTTTCAGCGGTAATATAAATCTTGACTCTGCCGTTTCAGGCCGGCACCGGTTTTCTCCCGATACTCTAAAGATATTCGAAGCCAACAGCGATACCGATACTCTGCTGGATCTGATTGAATTCTCCGCATCGGCCAATGTGCCGCTCTTCAATGTGGTGAGGCTGCATCATCTCGATTCCGAACAGAAAGCCCGCTATAAAAATGCGGTAATGGACTACTGCAGTCAGGTCCAGGTCCCGTCGTACGACATTTTCGGAGATTCCGAGTTGAAAGCGTGCTGCGCTGAGCTACAAATTGACAAGATCCGGCAGAGGCTCTTAACGGAAGGTTCACGTACTGTCGACCACTATAACCTGGGGCTTTCCCTGATTGCAGCAGGCCTGAAGGATGAGGCAGCCCGGGAGTTTCGCACAACGATCCGTCTTGATCCCTGGCATGAAGGCGGTCACACAGCCCTGGGTCTGCTTCTGGCGCAGACCGAAAAATTGGATGAGGCAGCCCGGTGTTTTTCACGGGTATTGGAAATGGCGCCGCACAAGGCCGCTCCCTATAAATATTTGGGAATGGTTAAGCTGCGCCAGGACGAGCCGGCGCAGGCCGTTACAAACCTGTCCAAAGCGCTGCAGCTTCACTCCGAAGACCCGGTGATCTTCAATGAGCTGGGCATCGCATACCTACTGCAAGGCAACTATCGGGAGGCGATCGACTCTTTCGCGCAAGCATTGACCAAAAGCCCACGGGATGCCGAATCACATCATAATCTGGCCATAGCGTATTACCGGTTGAGGGATCTGCAAAAAGCCAGGGAGCATTTTTTAGCAGCATTACAAATTGATCCGGCCAATACCGATACTCGATACAACCTGGAGAAGATAGAAAAGCAAATCAGCGTCGGAAAAAGTGCTTCAGTCGGGCCTGACTGAAGTCAGGCAAGCTAAGCTAAGGGCGCGATCCTGAAAAGGAGGTAATAACGAAAAGAGGCAAAATAATAGACCAAAGGTAACTGATCACAGGATGAAGCCTAAGTAAGCCCTTCTATGGCGCAAGCAAAAAGGGAGATATCCAGGCAACCGCACCCAGTGATCATTTACCACCAAAGAACAGCCAGACGGAAATAGATGGCGAAGGAAAAGGGAAGGCAGCCATTCCCCGGCCAGGGTTTGGAGGCCACCATCCAAGGCAATCTCCTTTCTATGTTTAACCTTTTAATTTATTCTCAAAGGAGGAAACACTTATGTTGAACACCCATAAAAAAGAGATTCGGATTCACACAAACTTGCTCGCAATTATGATTTTTTTTCTTACGACTTTTTTTCTTCAATTTGGCACAACAAACAATGTTTACGGTAAAAAAGGAGAATCGGTCTTCTATCTGGTAAGCGTGGGAGTCGGCGATGCTGATCTGATTACCGTGCGGGCAATAGATACAATAAAGAGATCGGACGTAATTGTTTGCAGGGAAAAGATGAATGAAAAATTTGCAGAATACCTTAAAGGAAAGGAATTTCTCGATAGCTCCAGAGGTTGGCGCTATTCCAAGAAAGATCGTTCTAAGCTGACGGATAAAGAGAAAAAAGCAAGGTCAGAAGAAAGGCGGAAAAAACGAGCGGAACTCGTCTCCGAAATTCGCTCGCAAATCGCCAAAGGGAAAACGGTCTCTGTTCTGGATAGCGGTGATTCCCTTATCTATGGGCCAAAGGCATGGTATCTTGAGGAGTTCAAAGACCTGAACCCCATAGTTGTTCCCGGGGTGAGTTGTTTTAATGCCGCGAATGCCGCTTTGCGCAAAAGTATAACCTCGGGCAAGGACACCAGCTCCGTTGTTCTAACCTCAAGACGTGACATAGAAAAGATGTCAGCACACCATCCTACCATGGTGATCTTTACAATGAGGACTGAGTTCAAGGATCTCATAACAAGACTCACAAAGCTCTATCCATCACAAACCGCCATCGCAATTGTCGTTTATGCAGGATACAAGGAAAAAGAAAGCGTGATCAGGGGGACATTAAAGAACATCATAAATAAGGTTGGGGATAAAAAGCTTCCCTTTGAGCACCTGATTTATGTGGGAGACTTTTTGGAGCAAAGCATGAAGAGAGATCGTTAACGAGATGATCGAAGATTTGATCAAGGAGGCTTACGATGAAGAAGTGCAGAATGATTAGTGTTTTGCTGGCGATTGTGCTTCTTGCCATTCCTTCACCCGGTTTTGGATTTTAGAAATATAAAAAAATATAAGGAGGCTCATATGCACAAATTTCTTATTCCCACAACAAAATGGATTTTCATTGCCATGATTTCATTAATTGTTTCGATAGGCGGATTTGCCCAAAACGCTTGTGCGAAAAAGCAAGCCAGCACACAATTATATCTGGTAAGCATGGGCAATGGGGATCCCGATAACATAACCCTGCGCGCGATAGATACGATCAAGGATTCGGATGTTGTTTTTTGCGGCAAAAGAACACGCGACAAATTTTCTATCCTTTTACAGGGCAAGGAGATTCATGATCCTGGATTCGGGCTTTTTGCCATATACGGAAAAAAGCCGGAGCAAGCAAAGAAAAGCAAACGGTTTAACTACGAAGAGAAGATCAAGCAGCTCAATGAGATCACAGAAATTATCCGCAGCGCTGTAAAAGATGGCAGGGTAGTATCTGTCCTCTGCAGTGGCGATCCTACTATTTACGGTCCGAACATGTGGTATCTGGAGGCGTTTGAGGATCTTGATCCGGAAGTCATTCCCGGTGTTAGCTGCTTTAATGCTGCGAATGCTGCTTTGCGCAAAGGGGTCACTTCGGGCATAAAGGCGCATTCAGTTATACTTACTGCTTCGTTCGGACGCGAGGAGTATACCGGGCCGGACAGCATTGAAGAGCTTGCACGGAACCAGGCGACCATGGTTTTTTTTACCATGTTTCTTGATCTGGAGAAGGTGGTAAAGAAGCTAAGAACTCATTATCCGCCAGAGACACCGATAGCAATTGTGTGCTTTGCTGGTTATAAAGAAAAAGAAAAAATTATATACGCTACACTTGATACGATTCTGGAAAAGACAAAAGGGAAAAAACTTCCTTTACACCTGATCTATGTGGGAGATTTTTTGACAAATAGATATGACAAAGGTCGATAGAGGGAAACAAGGAACCGGATTTTGGAGCCGATGAGAAAAAATATTATGTATTCCCACGCCGGAGCATAGGAACGAGAAACGTAAAAACTGTAAACTACTTTTTTGGGTTTGCTGAAGAATGCCGATTTGTCCGATAGAATTTACTTTTGCTTTTTGTATAAATTCGTATTCAGATGTTACCATTTCGAGCAACAAGCGGTCTGTATATGTAGGAACCAATTTTAGGGAAGCATGTTGTTTTGATGCACATTTTAACTCAAGGAGGCGGCAAAATGAAAAAGAGATGCACATTTTTTTTGTTTGTAACTGTTGTTTTTATTTTTTTCTCAACCCAGGCTTTTGCCTTCGGACCACACGAAAAAGAGAGACCCGGGGGAAAGTTTCGTACCCATGCCCGGGAGGTTATGAAAACGCTTCAGCTTACTGATGATCAAAAGGATGATCTTCATGCCTCATGCGAAAAGTCCCGGGAAACAGTTAACACTAACTGGAAAAAATTTGAAAAATTACAGGCAGAGTTAAGTGAAAGCGTTTTGGCCGGCACGGGGTCATCCGGAGATGGGTGTGAGGAAATTATCAATCAAATTGCTGAGTTGAGAGCTCAGATGGTCAAAAATAGACTGGAAAACTGGATAAAGTTTGTCGAAATTCTTGACTCCGAGCAAAAAGAGATTCTGGCAGGCAGGCTGAAAGAATTGCGAAAAAAACGTCCAAAACAAAGAATGCATCTGAAAAGATATTTTCCATTTCCATAGGAATATTTAATGGAATTAGCAATTACGAATTAGGAATTAAAGGTTATTTTCCGATCAGATCAATTAAATACCAGCAATTCGTAATTCGTCATTCCTAATTCCCAATTGCACACGTCTTGACCTGTTTTTATGCGCGAAAGTATGGATATGTTTATAGCTGATGGTGATGGTGATAAGATTACACCGGTTTTAACAGCAGATGA
>Ga0255401_1018_pt2 | contig 10667 bp, 3 predicted proteins | sample ANMaggSSYBR01F13_FD_182110 | JGI IMG/M metagenome (GOLD analysis project Ga0255401, IMG submission 182110) | Sediment cell enrichment communities from methane seep in Santa Monica Basin, California, United Staets - ANME aggregate JGI... | ecosystem: Environmental > Aquatic > Marine > Cold seeps >...
TTTGGGTGCTAAGTATGACTGGGACAAGCATAGGGTCCAGTTCAGGCTGACCCGGGCGCTTATTGCTGAGCGGTATGCGGCATCGAGTCATTAACTTATGGGCGAGGGGTGAATTTTAATAATCATCCCTTTAGTCATTTTTTTTAGGTTTAGATACTTTTTTTGCACCTGCCCTTTGGGCAGGAAATTCTACACATCGGCTGCGCGGCTTACGCACGCCCAGCCATCTGGCTTCGCTATGATTTTGCTTTGCAACGAGTTGTAAGGGGTAAAGGAGAAAGGAGTTACACTTCCTGAAGAAGGCGAAAACCGATGTCTTCGCCGCGGTAGCCCTGGGCGCTGGCGCTGCGTACGGCTGACCGGCAACTCCTGGCATCGATGATACAGCTGCCACCTCGAAGCACCCGGACATCTCTAACTCCATATTCCCATGCACTGTCATCAGCTGGAGCGCCTTTATAGGTATCATGCAATTCATCCTGTACCAATTCCTATACATTGCCGTGCATATCGCACAATCCCCATGGGTTTGCTCCTTTCTTTCCAACCGGATGTGTCTTTTCACCCGAGTTTCCACTATACCATGCATATTCTCCCAGTTTTGAATAATCATCACCAAAGAAATAACGTGTAGTAGTTCCTGCTCTGGCAGCATATTTCCATTCTGCTTCTGTGGGAAGGCGGTACTTATTTGTACCTTCTTTTTCATTCATCTTTTTAATAAAATCTTGAACTTCATTCCATGATATACTCTCAACCGGTAGGTCATTGCCATTCCATTTCGATGGATTGTTCCCCATGATTGCTTTCCATTCCCGTTGGGTTACTGGATTAATACCGAGATAAAACGGTGTTCGTATCTTTACAGTACGCACGGGTTTTGACCAATAATATTCTTCCGAACCCATCATGAATTCACCTGCGGGAATTAAGGTAAACTTCATACCAATATTGGTATGATCTGCAGATATTTCTGTCTCCATCTTTTCTTCAGGTCTTTGTATCATATTTGTTTTTGGGTTGCTACCAGAGGTTATTGTTCCAGCGCGAAAACGCAGCGAACTTATTAATCGTCTGTAGCCTTTTTCCTCAAATAAATTTATCCGATGCCAGCGTTGTAACCTTTTGGGGACATTGCACTCTTCAAGTTTGAGTGGAATTAGAAAGATAGTGCCTTCTGGTTGTTTTTCTGCCACTTTCAGAGCATCATTTATCTCTTTATGGACATAACCAGCTTTGGTTATTGCTTTATGCGAAAGGCAAACAATAACAATATCAGACGTTTGTACGGCTTCTTCAATCTCAAGTTCCCAATCCTGTCCTGCTAAAAGATTTTCTTCATCCAGCTACGGATCAAAACCATCGTTGGATAATTGCTGATACAGGTTACGTACTTCGGGCTTATCTCCAGATGAATGACACAGGAATATGCGCAAAGGACTCGTTCTTTTATGAATCTCATCCATCATATCATACTTCATTAAAAGCCATTTCATTTAAATGATTCTTTCTTTATTCAGATGCACAATAAACATTTCGTTCAAGCCACAAAAAACCTGCTGCCGTCTTCGAAATCCTACCAGAGGCAGCGGGCACATTGCTGGAGCCACTACTCCTGCCGCACCTTCTTCTGCTGTTATCTCTTCAACCAAACTAGCGGCGCATCCCTATCAATAGTAGATGCTGCCCGCGCGCAGTCTGAACACAGGGAGGAGACCGGCGCGGGGCAGTCTTGATTGCAGGTAGGCGCGGACAAAGTTAGATGAGTAGACTAAGACGGAAGCAACCAACTCGCCGTGGGCAGCGCGTTCCACTACTCCCACCTGCCCCAGGCGCGCTTCCTGAACCACCACTCCTGTCGCGGCTGCATCGGATGCCGCATCTACAACCAAACTTCCGCATGCGTGCGGCTGAACACAGGTACTGAGGCTGGAGTCTGAGTTGCGCCTCAGAAGGGCGGTACTGTGAATATGCATTACAGGGTAGAGGATATACCTGATAGGCTGATCCTGACTACTAATAAATAACATGTGGCAACCGGATGGACTACGATAGTTTCCACAGAAGAGGTTCAAATGGTTGAAATTGTACAGGTATATCTCAAGAAAATGCTCACTTCATTTGCATTTTATAAGGCTGCAGGAAAATATATACTTTCATATCCTTAAAAAACGAGCTAATGTTTTCATTAAAAAATGATAAAAAATCATACTAACCGCAATGGTTATATACTAATGTCCCTTTGTAGGGGTTCGCTCAATTGGGTTGGTTACCATACCAATCCTGGCGAGAGATTATCTATATCGGGTATTATTTGACTTGCGTAAACATCGCATTTAACAGGCAAGAAAAGCCTTATATACCATTGAATATATATAGAAAAGCCCAGTGTGTGATTAAAAATCGCATGCAGGGGACAGATGCAAAATATTAATATAATATTTGCATTCATTTATCACCACCTTATTTGCCGAGGTCATTTCCCGGCGTCGACCCGGATTTTGGGAATTGTCCCGAAAGTGAAGGGTTGCTCTCCGACCTTGGCACAATCACAAATGGAGACGAGATGGAACTTTCTCGTCCGACGTTAGTATTGGCAGTTCGGTTAATTCTGATCGGTAGTGTATATATATATACATTATCGGGAATTAATTGGACAATACACCAAAACCCAAAAATTCCGATAAAAATCATTTCCTTTGTGTGTGATCAACAATTCTGGTTGATCCTGCCAGAGGCTACTGCTATCGGGGTTCGATTAAGCCATGCGAGTTAAATGTTCTTCGTGAACATAGCGAACTGCTCAGTAACACGTGGATAACCTACCCTTAGGACCGGAATAACCCCGGGAAACTGGGGATAATACCGGATAAGCCATAGACGCTGGAATGCCCTATGGTTCAAAGCTCCGGCGCCTAAGGATGGATCTGCGGTCTATCAGGTTGTAGTGGGTGTAACGTACCTACTAGCCGACGACGGATACGGGTTGTGAGAGCAAGAGCCCGGAGATGGATTCTGAGACACGAATCCAGGCCCTACGGGGTGCAGCAGGCGCGAACACTTTACAATGCGGGAAACCGCGATAAGGGAACCCCGAGTGCCAGCATCAAATGTTGGCTGTCCAGATGGTTAAAAATCATTTGTTAGCAAGGGCCGGGCAAGACCGGTGCCAGCCGCCGCGGTAACACCGGCGGCCCGAGTGGTAGCCGTTTTTATTGGGTCTAAAGGGTCCGTAGCCGGCCTGATAAGTCCTTTGGGAAATCTGACAGCTTAACTGTCAGGCTTCTAAGGGATACTGTCAGGCTTGGGACCGGAAGAGGTAAGGGGTACTCCAGGGGTAGGAGTGAAATCTTGTAATCCCTGGGGGACCATCTGTGGCGAAGGCGCCTTACCAGAACGGGTCCGACGGTGAGGGACGAAAGCTAGGGGAGCAAACCGGATTAGATACCCGGGTAGTCCTAGCTGTAAACGATGCTCGCTAGGTGTCAGACACGGTGCGACCGTGTTTGGTGCCGCAGGGAAGCCGTTAAGCGAGCCACCTGGGAAGTACGGTCGCAAGGCTGAAACTTAAAGGAATTGGCGGGGGAGCACTACAACGGGTGGAGCCTGCGGTTTAATTGGATTCAACGCCGGAAAACTCACCGGGTGCGACAGCAATATGTAGGTCAGGCTGAAGGTCTTACCTGAATCGCTGAGAGGAGGTGCATGGCCGTCGTCAGTTCGTACTGTGAAGCATCCTGTTAAGTCAGGCAACGAGCGAGACCCGCGCCCACAGTTGCCAGCATGTTCTCCGGAACGATGGGTACACTGTGGGGACCGCCGCTGCTAAAGCGGAGGAAGGAACGGGCTACGGTAGGTCAGTATGCCCCGAATCTCCCGGGCTACACGCGGGCTACAATGGTTGGGACAATGGGCACCTACCCTGAAAAGGGACGGTAATCTCCGAAACCCAACCGTAGTTCGGATTGAGGGCTGTAACTCGCCCTCATGAAGCTGGAATCCGTAGTAATCGCGTTTCAACATAGCGCGGTGAATACGTCCCTGCTCCTTGCACACACCGCCCGTCAAACCATGCGAGTGAGGTCTGGGTGAGGGCGTGTTTATGACACGTTCGAACCTGGGCTTCGCAAGTGGGGTTAAGTCGTAACAAGGTAGCCGTAGGGGAATCTGCGGCTGGATCACCTCCTAACGCAACGCCCAGACATTTGATCTGGACGCACTGCCGATCAGAAGCCGAAAAACTGCCAGTACAAATGAATGAATGATTCGATGGCCACGAAGCCAACTGATGTATCATCCGTTGGGTCGCCAACGTTTAATTAATGTTGGCAGGCCAGACACATCAGAGGGCTCGTAGATCAGTTGGAAGATCGCTGCCTTTGCAACTGAGGGTGCGAAAGTACCCTACGCAAAACAGGCAGAGGCCCTGGGTTCGAGTCCCAGCGGGTCCATTGCAGTCACTCTGACCAGTAGCGGGTTGCACATGTATGAAACCTTGCAGATTCCATACGTGGACAATGCTCGTGATATGGAAAGATGGCTGAACAAATAATATTCATAAACCAATGCACTTAAGATCGTAATGGCCTTAAGGAAGGGTTGAGAGCGGATCACAAGACCTGTGATCAAGTTGTATGATACCGTGTATAAGCGAAGTGCAAACTGGACGCTTACTGAAATATAGTAAAGCGGATTCTGGTAAATATACCATCCGGTGAATGGCTGGGCTCAAGAGCCGATGAAGGACGTGCCAAGCTGCGATAAGCCTCGGCGAGGTGCATGGAGCCTTTGAACCGAGGATTTCCTAATAGGACATCCAAACACATCTGTGTTGATCAGTCATGATCGGGAACGCCCCGAACTGAAACATCTTAGTAGGGGCAGGAAAAGAAATCAATTGAGATGCCGTAAGTAACGGCGAGTGAAACCGGTAGAGTTCAAACTGAATCCCTTCTGGAAACAGTAGGGACATGTGGTGTTATAAGCCCGGTCAATTACAGTCCCAGTCGATGAAGTCGAACTTGTCTGGAACGTCAGACCATAGAGTGTGATAGTCACGTAGACGTAAATCGAGGGATTGTGACCGGTGTCTTGAGTACCGTGGGTCGGAAATCCCGCGGGAATTTGGGAGGCATCAACTTCCAAAACTAAATACATCTTGAGACCGATAGCGTAATAGTAGGGTGACCGAAAGCTGAAAAGTACCCCAAGAAGGGAGGTGCAAAGTGCCTGAAATCGGATGGTGATGGAGCGATATGGCGTGAAAGGATCTGCACCATGAAGGAATCAGTCGTGAGGCTGTAGTACGAATGGTGTTGCCGGCGTTATATCATACGTTTTGAAGAACGGGCCAGGGAGTGTATTCAAGTGGCGAGGTTAACAAATCCAATTTGGTTAGCCTAAGCGAAAGCAACAAGCGCACAACCTTCGGGTGAGGCGCGGCGTATACAAGTGCGTGGAGTCACTAGGATACTACCCGAATCCTAGCGATCTAGGCGTGGGCAGGCTGAAGCGTGGGGAAACCTACGTGGAGGGCCGCAAGCGGTATTGATCTGCAAATCATTCGCGTGACCTGTGTCTAGGGGTGAAAGGCCAATCGAGCTAGGTTATAGCTGGTTCCTTCCGAAACATGTCGCAGCATGGCCTGACTGGAGATAGTCGGCGGAGTAGAGCACTGAATGGGGAACCCGGGGAAGAAATTCCTCGATCCCCTCTCAAACTCCAAAACCGCCGTCGTCGTAGAAGGTCGGAGTCCGGGCTACGGGGTAAGCCTGTAGTCCGTGAGGGAGACAACCCAGACCATGGTTAAGGTCCCCAAGTGTCGGCTAAGTGTCAACACTAAAGGGTGTCCTAAGCCCAAGACAGCTGGAAGGTTAGCTTAGAAGCAGCTATCCTCTAAGGAGTGCGTAACAGCCCACCAGTCGAGGTTTAGGGCCCCGAAGATGGACGGGGCTCAAGCCGACCACCGATACCATGGAACACAGAAATGTGATTTTGTAGGAAGGCAATCCGTTTGGGTAGAAGTAGGGCCGTGAGGTCCTGTGGACCATTCGGATATGAAAATCCTGGCAGTAGTAACAGCAAAGTCGGGTGAGAATCCCGATCGCCGTAGGGGCTAGGTTTCCTCGGCAATGATCGTCAGCCGAGGGTTAGTCGATCCTAAGATGTACCGTAAGTCGAGTACATCGAAAGGGAAACAGGTTAATATTCCTGTACCGTTTAGGCAATTAAACTGACGCATCCGGGTAGGTTGAGCAGTCATATGTCAGGCTGTCTAAGCACCGAAACTTGTGGAGAGCCGTAATGGCGAGAAGCAGGTGAATGTGTGATGGCGAAAGTCAACTTATCCCAGGTGACCGTGAAAAGGGAGCCTAAATGATCGTACCGAGAACTGACACAGGTGCCCCTAGCTGAAAAGGCTAAGGCGTGTCGGAATTACACTGGCTAAGGGAATTCGGCAAATTAGCTCCGTAACTTCGGAAGAAGGAGTGCCTGCCGTGAAGACGGCAGGTCGCAGTGACCAGGGAGCTCTAACTGTCTAATAACAACATAGCTGACCGCAACTCCGAAAGGACTAGTACGGTCAGTGAATCCTGCCCAGTGCAGGTACCTGAAAACCCGGTTCAACGGGGCGAAGGGCCTGTCAACGGCGGGGGTAACTATGACCCTCTTAAGGTAGCGTAGTACCTTGCCGCTTAATTGGCGGCTTGCATGAATGGATCAATGAGAGCTCTACTGTCCCTAGCCAGAATCCGGTGAACTTTACATTCTAGTGCAGAGTCTAGAGACCTCTAGGGGGAAGTGAAGACCCCGTAGAGCTTTACTGCAGCCTGCAGCTGAGTTGTGATTTTGGATGTACAGTATAGGTAGGAGGCATCGAAACCCCGGCGCCAGCCGGGGTGGAGCCGCCAATGGGATACTACCCTTTCAAGATTATGGCTCTAACTCAGAGATGAGGACCCCTGTAGGTGGGCAGTTTGGGTGGGGCGCCACGCCCTTGAAAAGATATCAAGGGCGCCCAAAGGTTGACTCAAGTGGGTCGGAAACCCACTGAAGAGTGCAAGAGCATAAGTCAGCCTTACGTGATTTCGCAAAGCAAGGAATCGCGAGACGAAAGTCGGGTCTAGCGAACCAATGTACCTCCTTGATGGGGGTCATTGACTACAGAAAAGCTACCTCAGGGATAACAGAGTCGTTTCCGGCAAGAGCACATATCGACCCGGAAGCTTGCTACCTCGATGTCGGTTCTTTCCATCCTGGCCGTGCAGCAGCGGCCAAGGGTGAGGTTGTTCGCCTATTAAAGGAGATCGTGAGCTGGGTTTAGACCGTCGTGAGACAGGTCGGTTACTATCTACTAGAGGTGTTCGTTGTCTGAAGGAAAGTTGCATTTAGTACGAGAGGAACTATGCAACGGTGCCACTGGTCGATCGGTTGTCTGACAAGGCAATGCCGAGCAGCTACGCACCAAGGGATAAGGGCTGAAAGCATCTAAGCCCGAAACCCATCCTGAAAAGAGACAACATTAAGGGCACTCGTAAAAGACGAGGTTGATAGAGTCGGGATGTACGCACCAAGGCAACGAGGTGTTTAGTCCGCGGCTACTAATAGCCTGTGCCACTCCTGCTGATCTATAAAGTAGGATTGTTCAGAATGTGAGTCCTTCGGGGCTCATTTCAGGCGATATCCAGTTTGTACTTCGCTATACACAATCATGTGTGAGTGTAGCGGCCATAGCGGAGGGGAAACTCCTGTACCCATCCCGAACACAGTAGATAAGCCTTCCCACGTTCCTTACTGTACTGAGGTGCGAGAGCCCTCGGGAACTCTGGATCGCTGCTATGCTCACTTACTTCTTATTTTAATAAACATCAATTTGGTAATTCAATTATTGATTTTTATCAAGCACAGTAATCCTTCTTGTCAGACTGCGGTGCACTCGCTGTATATATACATCAACCACTGAAAAGCTGGCAGATACCGCCCACCCCTCAATAGGACATTCAGAGACCACAACTGCCCGACCGCCTGGACGCAGGACCCTGAATATCTCACAAAGAGAACGTTTCATAAGAATATCCAGGGACCTGGCCTGAATAAGTGCGGACCTACCATAAGGCGGGTCGGTCACTACACAGTCAATACAGCTGTCCTTCAATGCCATATTACCTGCATCCTGGAACATGAGAGAATGATCAGGCACATAAAAATCAAGGTTCATCCTGGCACCCAGCAGTATCTTCCTCTGTACATCACAACCCAGCGTCACCGCACCCATAAGCCCTGCCTCCACCAGTATTCCACCGGTGCCGCAGTATGGGTCAAGTATTATGCTGCCAGGTCCGCTTCGTGCGATATTTACCAGTGAGCGTGCCAGCCTGGGCATAAGGACGCCAGGGTAGAAGAAGGGTTTGTTCTGTGGCCTGCGGTCTTCAAATGAACCACGGTCAACAGATGCCAGCACACGACCGAAGATACATTTTCCATCAGTCAGTACTGCCCTATACCGGACGTCGGGATTTATAAGGTCTGCTCGATATCCCTTATTGTAGAGCAGTCCGCCGATCTTTCTTTCAATATCCTCAGAAGAGATGGGACTTTTACGCTTAATCTTTTTTGCCCTTACTTTATAGGTAAGGGACGCAGGTTCATTAAAATCCACATTCTCAACCATGTTCATGATACCAGGTAAGGTTGAATCCGAGATGCCCAGCACATTGATAATATGCCAGGCCAGGGCCAGGCGTTTGCTAAGTTTGCTCACCTGATCCATGTTTGTGTCTATATTTGCGATTACACTTGCATTTGTGTTTACATTTGAATTTAAATTTGGGATATTAACAATAAGTACCTGGTCGAATCGATATCGTACAGAAAATTCAATATTTTCGGATTCCAGGGCCCCGATAACTTCAGCTACTGGTATATCGGGATGCTCGCCCGAGAATTCAAAAGCAATCAGGCTCATAATTCAATCACAGGCTTCAGGTGGCTGCATATTATCTTTCAGTTCTTTGAATACCTCTGCCATAACACCATAATGCATGAACTGTTCGTGAAGCCTCTCAGCAGAAACCTTTTTTGCATAGGAATCATCTTCCCAGGGAATGTCCAGGTCATAGTTCACATTTTTCAATAATAGGCCGCAGGCCGGTGCCGGTTCCAGTCCCTCTTCGAACTCTTCCGGATGAAGCATGCGTTTAAGCCATTCAACTTCACGGGTCTGGTCCCCCACCATACGAAGAGCTGTAACGATCTTGCGCACCATATGCCATACGAAACTATCAGCCTTGATATCAAGATTGATTAATCTGCCTTCCACCCTTATATCGATTCGTTCAACTGTTCGCACAGTGGACTTATCCATATCCGGTGTGGCAAAATTAGCAAAATCGTGGGTACCTCTTAAGAGCTTTGATGCTTTGCGCAAAAGTGAGATATTTAAACATTCACCACAAATGAAATATTTGTATTCCCTGCTTACAGCATGCCGTCTGGGGTCGAAATCGTCAGGTACTTCAGCCCTTGACCACACCCAGATAGACGGCGGCAGTTTACTGTTAATTACCCTTGGTATTGCCAGTTTCGGGTTGTCGGTATCAAAAGCGATCACCTGTTCAAGGGCATGGACTCCGGCATCGGTCCGACCGGAACCGGTATATCTGGCACTTTTAGGGTCAGTAATGATCTTCAATTCTTCAAGAGTTTTGAAGAGTTCTTTTTCAATAGTTGGCACATTCGGCTGTATCTGATATCCGTGATACTCAGTGCCGATATATGCAATCTTTAATGCTATCCTCATAAGTCCAATCCTATAGAAATATGTGCGGGTAAATGATAAAAGTAACTCAAAGACACGGTAAAAGTGATCATTTCCTATTGACTGCCTTTTTTTGCCTGTAATAATCTACGATCATTACCAATGCGATCATGAACAGGCACCCCATCAGGAACCACAATCCCAGGTGGGATGTGAAATCCATATCAAGGGTTGATCTACCCTTTTCCAGGGTGGCTGGTTCAACATATAAAGTAGATATGTGTACTGGCATATCAGCGACCATTTCAGCCACTTCAGGTACAGCTTCAGGGATGTTCGAGACATCCGGTGCAGTTGCATTTGAAAAGGACTTCTGTGTTGAATTATTTACCACACCCATGATCGGATACTCTGCTCCTCCTGAAACGTTGCCTATAATATCCATAGATGAATCAATTGAAGACCCTTCTTCAAAAATTCGGTTGGCATTGCCTTCTGGCATCAAGCTTTTTGAGGAGGTAAATGTACTTGTTAGCAGCTCAATAAAACCTGATGCGAAGACAGCAGTCAGAATGACACCAAGGTATTTTTTCAGTATTTCGGTAATAGAAGCACTACCAAGCTTTTCAGGCACCACAACGATAAGTTTACGTACAGGTGCATAGACCTTGACCTGCCTTCCTTTCTCGCTGTACTTTATTCGCTCGATCTTTGCCAGTCCCACATCCACAAGGTTTTCAAGATTATATTTTATCATGGTCAGGGGAACATCCAGATGTTTGGCGATATCGGTTGCACTCATGGAGTGCTCGGCAAGCAGTTCCATTATGTGCCTAGCCGTGTCATTGGTGATGACCTGGGTTATCTTTTTTGATTCATCACCAAGAGGGAGTACCAGAAGTTTTTCACT
>Ga0255401_1156_pt1 | contig 10581 bp, 9 predicted proteins | sample ANMaggSSYBR01F13_FD_182110 | JGI IMG/M metagenome (GOLD analysis project Ga0255401, IMG submission 182110) | Sediment cell enrichment communities from methane seep in Santa Monica Basin, California, United Staets - ANME aggregate JGI... | ecosystem: Environmental > Aquatic > Marine > Cold seeps >...
GGACGAAAGTGCTGGCGAAGCTGGCTGAGAAGATTGGGAAGGCTGAAGTTGGGATGGGGTGAGCACATCAGTGTATAAGCCATTTCCACAAAGGTATGATTTTAATTCTGCCCTCTGTTTTCTCCAGGTCTTTTGTCAATAAGATCAATTCCTTAACCTTTGGCGAGAATTCGTCTGCAAATTCCAGCAGTGCTTTAGTCTCCCTTTCATCGATCTCATCAGTATATGAAACATTTATCGCAGTCAATGAACTATCTCTGTCCTTTATAACAAAATCAACTTCGCCTTTGTTTTTCCAGTAGTACGGCTCTTTATTCCGTCTTTTCAGTTCAAGGAACACCAGGTTTTCAGCCAGTCTGCCCTCATCCTTTGAAAACATGAATGATACGGCATTTCGCAGGCCGTTGTCAATACAGTAAACCTTCCTGGGATTTACCTGCTGTTTTTTTTAATGAATAGCTGAATATCGGTACAAGATATACCAGGTTGATATCTTCAAGATATGACAGGTATTCCATTAACGTATCTTTTCCGACAGGCATATCCTTCCTGATGGTTCTATAAAATGAATTTACACTAAATGTCGTGCCAATATTTGTGATAAGGAATTTTACAAGGCTTTTCAACAGGGAAGTATTCCTTATGGAAAATCTCTCAACAAGGTCCCTGTATATAAACATCTCAAAATAGTTCCGCAATATATCCTGCCTGAGTTCTTCGGCTTCAAGCACCACTTCAGGAAAACCACCACCATAAAGATATTCACTGAAAAGTTTCTTTACCCTGAATCTTGCATCTGTATATTCAAAATCCTTGTTGAGTGTGACCTGCCTGAATCTTAAGAATTCTTCAAAACTCAACGGGAACAGGTAGTATGAGAGAGTTCTACCCCTTAGGCTTGTGGCAATCTCTTTACTCAGCAATTTGGAACTTGAGCCGGTAATAAATATTCTTGCATTTTTCCTGTCGTGCACCCGTCTTATGAACAATTCCCAGTTGTCTATATTCTGTATCTCATCAAAGAAAAGGTACAGTGTTTCGTCGATATTTTCCGGATAAAGCTCGTAATAGGCTTCTAATATCGTATTTAATTCTTTGACATTTAATGGCAGTATCCTGTCATCTTCAAAGTTGATGTATAATATCTGGCTCGGGTTTATGCTGCCTTCGATCAGGTTATTTATCAACTGGTAAAAGTAAAATGTTTTTCCAGCTCTTCTTAGACCGATAAGGCTGATCACTTTTTGTGTTTCAGGTATTGTAAGCTTTCTTTCATACAGTTCAGGTAATCGTGCCTCATGGAACTCTTTTATGATGTATTTGAACATTTCTTTTTTTGTCATAGTCGTATATATACGACTGAATCTATATAAATTTATACTTATATGAACGACCGGTTTATAGTTAGTTTATCCTTGTAATTAAGACCACTTATTCATTCCAACATATGGGATATTTGATATATTGGGACTAGTGTCAAGTCAACCCTATAATGTATCCAAATACGCTAGCAATACACCTTATAATCAGACACTTTGATGTTGACTTGACACTAGTTTTTACCTGGAGGCGGCATCAACGGCGGCGGGCATCTTGTGGGGTGGAGGTGGAGCATCAAGTTCATGGGCGGGCCAAGGTGGCACCGTAGGTACAAACATCCGACCATGAAGTCTTATCCTGCGTACCTTTCATCCTCTGCAAAGCCCATATCCTATATGGTACAAATTCTATCACCCCTTCATCCACAGACATAGTCTTGCTATGATTCAAAGTCACAACCAAACCCCTGTCCAGACCGAAATGCCCCATCGCCCGCCGCAGCCCATCTACCTCCCGTGCCTTTGTCGGAGCATTCGAAACATTATGCTATGACTCACAAAGTTTCCGATATGTCAGACAAAATTTGATAATTTTGTACGATATATCGAATACTCATTCATTACAGCACCTGGAACATCTGTGGACATTTTTGTTCCAGGCATTGTAACATATAGTGCCTTTTTTATTCCAGTACCTGGAATATACCAACCATGGAAGACCAGGATATCCTGAAAGATATGGCTCATTTCAATCCCTGGTGGTCAGGGCCTTCACCGGAACCAGAGAAAGGGCTTATCCAAAGGGAAGTATTCCATAAACTGCTGGATTCCCTGGATGATAACATGGTCCTGGCATTGGTAGGTCCCAGGCGGGTAGGCAAGACAACTGCAATGAAACAGGTGATCTGGCACTTGCTTGATACGGTAGAACCTGTCAGGATATTGTATTTTTCAATGGATGCAATGAAAAGAGAAGATAGGATTATCAGGCGGATATTTGACCTGTATTTCAGGAATATCTTAAAACAATTGCCAGGTGAAGGTGATAAGGTATATATCTTCCTTGATGAGATACAGAAGATCAGTGACTGGGGTGAAGAGGTAAAATCCTTGCATGACAGGGGTTATCCTGTGAAATTCATAGTGACGGGTTCATCTGCCATGAATATACTAAAAGGTTCGGGTGAGAGTCTGGTAGGCAGGATAGATATACTCAGGGTCTTTCCATTCTCTTTCAGGGAATTTTTGAAATATCAAGGTATTGAAACTCACGGCTTATCAGCATTTGATTTAAGCTATCCCCCTGATACAGAGAAGATTAAATTATTATTCGATAAATATGCACTCATTGGCGGGTATCCGGAATTGTATCCAATGTCGGGCCAGGAAAGGATAAGGGATTATATCAAGACTGTACTTGACCTCACTTTTTACAGGGATATACTCAATCTCTTTGAAGTTAAACGTCCGGATGTGCTTGAAGGCATGTTCTATTCTTTTGTCAAGGAGTCAGGCAACGTTATCAACTACCATACCCTTACCAATAATTTGAATACCAAATATGAGACCGTTAAGACTTATATCGAATACCTGGCCAGTTCGTTCTTTATTTCCAGGAGTTACCTGTATTCAAAAAGCACGTTAAAGAGTTTCAGGAAGAACCCCAAGATATATGTCGGTGATAATGCTTTCTTCCGGTTGATAGATACAAAGGAAGGATTGAAGATCGAGACTGCTGTCTATAATCATCTGAAACACCTGGGTTTTGAGTTATTCTACTGGCAGAATAAAGCAAGACTTGAAGTGGATATACTGTTGCAGACCCCTTCCGGTCTGCTGCCTATCGAGGTAAAGTACGGCAAGAATATATCAAAAGGCGATGTAAAGGGCTTGCTTGCCTGTATGGATGAGCTAAGTTCTGATGTTGGGATAATTGTGACATCAGAAAGAATAGGATTGCAGGATATCGGCGGTAAACAGGTAAATTTTATACCGGCTTGGATGTTTTTGATGTGTGAAGAGTTTAGTATATAGTCCCGAAGAGTTTGGCGATAGCAGTAAGCACATGCAAGTTATCCACAGAATAGTATAGAAGCTCAGGGAGGATAATACCGAGAGATGTGCCAGGAGATGTCGGGGTTTGCATCAGCGGCGGCGGGCACCTGGTTGTGGGGAGTATTAAGTTCGTTGGGGGGTTGAGGCGGGAAGACCTAGCGAAATTGGCTTAAGAAGATTGGGAAGGCTGAGGTTGGGATGGGGTGAAGGGGTGAACACTGGGGAGATAAAATCTGGTTTATTCCCTTTCTGCTTTGATGGTAACAATAGAGTTCTGTAATTCCATGTGTCATCGGTTAAGAGTAATATTGTAATGGAACACGGATTGCACGGATGACACGGATGCGCACGGATAAAAAATAAATCCGTGAAAATCCGTCAAATCCGTGTCATCCGTGTTCGATTTAAATTAAATTGGAGAATCGTATGAAATTATTGGTCCTTTGGAAAATAATATATACCGACTCTGTCAAACTCCTTAACCGATGATCAATATCTGTAATTCCAGCTTACTGCCCTGTTTTTCAACGTATAGGAAATTATAAACGCATTTCGATATCGATACAGGTAATTTTCTTAGTTTCAATCAAATCTTTTGACAGGATTTAAAGGATATACAGGATTGGATCGTATCCTGTCAATCCTGTTTATCCTGTCCGAAATTTTCATTTTCTTGAGTCATTTTGATAGAATTTGAATAGCTTTGTCACATTGTTCTATCTAGAAAGCTTGCATGCATTGTTCAATTGTTGGAATTCTTCTTTTATATTCTTCAATCTTGATGTTTTCTACTTCAGCGTCTTTCGGTTTTGTGGAATGTATAAAAGCCTTGAATTCCTCTAATATTTCATCATCAGCTTCGATCATGGCAATGACTGTCTGAACATCGTCAATAAAGGTATTAAACGTATAAAAGTTATTTACTACAAGAGTAAGTGCCTTATTTATCAATAAGACTCTGTAACCTACATCATGAGTTTTTTTACCTTCAATACTGAATTTTAATTTCATGACAAATCTTAGTCATCTTCAATTGATTTATATTTACCTTTTTGCCAGGGAACTGCTGCCTATGTGACAAAAGAATATAATGACACCATGTTCTGATCATCACGTTCCCGCCGCCGGGTAAGACCAGCTGTGAGGTGCATGACCGGCTGTGCCGTAAGTATTCTGGTAAGGCGATTGTGACACTTGGGTACGGGCCGGATTTTGTTGTGTTGCGCAGCCGTGGTGTACTGATGAATATTCCTCAGATGGTGCGGGAGCTGCAGGAGGAAATACCAGAGGCCAGTATCAACGGCGGCGGTCATCTGGTTGTGGGGAGTATCAAGTTCGTTGGCGGGTTAAGGACGAAAGTGCTGGCGAAGCTGGCTGAGAAGATAGGGAAGGCTGAGGTTGGGATGGGGTGAAAGGGTGAACACTGGGGAGATTTGAATTCCGGTTTATTCCCTTTCTGTTTTGATGGTAACAATGGTTTAGTTCAGTAATTCCAGCTTATTGCTCTGTTTTTCCAGCTATTTTGATAGAATTTGAATATCTTTGGATAAGTTTGTCGTATTGTTCTATCTGGTAAAACTGCATGCATAGTTCAATTGGTGGAATTCTTCTTTTATATTCTTCAATCTTAATGTTTTCTACTTCAGCGTCTTTTGGTTTTGTAGAATGTATAAACGCCTTGAATTCCTCTATTATTTTATCATCAGCTTCGATCATGGCACTGACTGTCTGAACATCGTCAATAAAGGTATTAGACGCATAAAAGTTATTTACTCCAAGAAAAACTGCCTTATTTACCAAAAGTACTCTGTAACCTACATCATGAGTTTTTTTACCTTCTATATTGAATTTTAATATTAATAATTATACCCCGCAGCTCTGCTGCGGTTGGGTGTGCCGTCGCAACGTTTGACTTCATGATAAAACTCAGTCATCTTCAATTGATTTATATTTACCTTTTTATCAGTGAACTGCTGCCTATGTGACCAAAGAATATAATGACAACTTGTTCTGATCATCACATTCCCGCCGCCGGGTAAGACCAGCGGTGGGGTGCATGACCGGCTGTGCCGTAAGTATCCTGATAAAGCGATTGTGACACTTGGGTACGGGCCGGATTTTGTTGTGTTGCGCAGCCGTGGTGTGCTGATGAATATTCCCGGGATGGTGAGGGAGCTGCAGAAGGAGATTCCTGAGGGGAGAATCAACGGCGGCGGGCACCTGGTTGTGGGAATTTTCACTTTGACAAGTAACACACTCAAATCAACAATGTTATGAATAATACAAACATAATACATAAACATGTATGCAAACGAGTTGAGTGAAACAGAAACTCCGGAACCCGTTGTTGACGTTCTGCGAACCATGTCCGAAGAAGAAAGATATCTTAGAAACATGCGCAAAGCCATCCGTACCATCGAAAGACTTACGGAAAACGAACCTTCGAATAATATCTATAAAATAAAACAAGAGTTGATGAAAATTGAAAAGATATTGAAACAAACCAGACTCACAGATTTGATCGAAGAAGATGTAGAACAACGTATTCGTCCTGTGAAATCAGAAATGCCTGAGTGGGAGGAGCAAGCAAACAGGAGTTTTGGCCAGAGGCTGGAAGATGCACTTAAACAGGTAGAATTCGAATTAAGTGGAAACTACCCGTTACTCAAGGTTTTGTTTTACACACTGGAGGTGAAACTATACAATAACAACGTTACAATCTGGTACGGTCCAGAGCAAGAGCGGTTGGACACCTGTAAACCAATTCCCGAAGTAGTGGCAAAAAAACTTCAGGCAAGTCACAAGAAGATTACCAGTCGTAATTTTGATGACGAAATATTCCTCTTACACTTATACGAAGCATATAAAGCAACTGCTCATCGCAGTAAAAAAACAATAGGAGATTCAATTCCTGTTTCTGATATTATTCTGGAATATGCACTATTGACCCAAAATAAAAATTTTAAAATAAATCCGGTAAAAAGCAGTTACAGAGAGTATGGACGTGTCTTTTTTAGTTATGATCTCTATCAATTAAAACAACGGACGATAGAGGACCATGTACTGAGCCTTGTTACTGCTACAAGAGCATATACGAGACGAAGGTCCGGGTTTATCTGGATTCCATCTAATGAACGTGGAGATGGCACATATATCTCACATATCAAGTTCAGGGAAGTGTGATCATGCAATATGGGCTCTATGAAGATGGCATAGACTCTATTTCAGCAAGAAAAATTATAGAGATTGTAGGTGGACAGGGAAATCCTCCTGAATATGGATTTCAATACTTCACAGCCGGATTAGACAGCTATCTCAAAACAATCGATGAGGATTATCTTGGAAGTTTCATAAAAGACGGCGGTTCGTCGTTTAAAATGGTGATAGGAGTATATGGTGGTGGAAAAACCCATTTTTTATACTCTATCAGGGAAGTTGCGTGGAATTACGGTTATATTGCCTCATACATAGTTCTGAGTCCGGAACAGACGCCATTTCACAAATTAGAACAAGTATACAAGACAATTGCTGCAAATCTCATCTACCCACAGACCCCGGAAGAACTACTGTCAGGATATGACAAGGGAATTGAGGCGGTTATTAAAACATGGTATAACCGGAAGTATCAGGAAATGGCAAACAAACTTTCTGGGGATCTTATTTCACATGAACTCACTGCCTATGCGTTGGCACTTGGTCCCTACGAAAGTACGAGCTTTAGAAATGCAGTTAAAGAGGCCTTTTTAAGTCTGGCAGAAAAGCGTAATGATGATTTCACGCTGATCATCCAGTGGTTAAAAGGAGAGAACCCACCAAAGAACCTACTCAAGAATTTTAGAATATTTGAAAAGATAGATAAAAGCACTGCATTTAAAATGATCCGCTCTCTTATCCAGTGGGTTCGAGATATGGACTATGCAGGAATTGTCGTTCTTATGGACGAGGCTGAACAGACTCCAAGCATGACCACAAAGCAAAAAGCAGCCCTTTTGGGCAATATGAGGGAGTTGATAGATGAATGCGGACATGCCAACTTCAGAAATGCAATGTGGTTCTATGCAGTTCCCGATGAGAACTTTCTTGAAGGAAGAACGCAGGCTTACGAAGCTCTACGGCAAAGACTCTCTTCGGTCTTCAATGCAGAGACAAATCCAACAGGAGTGAAGATATATCTTGAAGAAGTATCTGCAGATCCTGTGGAATTGTTGGCAGATATCGGAAGAAAATTGAGTGCGATCTACGAGATTGCATACAGTACAAAGTTCGAAACAAGTGTACTCAATGAAACGATAGCTGATATTGCAAAAGCAGCATATGAACGGAAGCTCGAAATCGGATACAAGAGAGAATTTGTTAAAAATCTCATCAAAGCGCTGCATAAGTTGCGTAAAACCGTATAGTGAGGTCTGAAGTTGGATAAAACGAGGTGGTTTGTGAAGCATGCCACGTACGGGATTGGAAGTGTGCAGCAGACCCGGTTTGGTGGATTTGAGATGTTTGTTGAGTTCGAGGATGGTATTTTACGATGGATCAGACAGGACGAGCTTGAATTTCTGTCAGGTGACACACCGGTTCCAACCGTTGGAATCACAGAACCAATAGAATCAGTCTTACCAGAAGAACGTTTTGAGGCAAGAAAAATCATAGAAGCACTTAGATTAGGTATTGTTTCTCATGGACAGGTAGACGAGTTCACATTCGGGCGAGATAAAGCGATCGGGCAGATCAAAGAGTGGCTGAATACCCAAAACAGCGGATCTTTGATAATTTCCGGAGAGTATGGGATTGGAAAGACACATCTTCTGGATTATTTATACTCATCGGTCCTTAAAAGCAATTGGGCAGTCGCAAAGGTTGAACTTGATCCCAATGAACTGCCTCTGCATAAACCAAAGGCTATATACGAGGCTATAATTCGTTCGTTCAAATTCAAAACGCATAACGGCGATTTCAGGCAATTTCTGCGAGATATTGCAGCAAGTCCTGATTGGTATGCATTGCAGGAACATGAGTACCTGGGAATAATAATCGAAAAAATACGGTCAGGAGAGGATGACGAACACATCTATGAGTGGATCGAAGGAGAATCGACATACCATCCCAGGATGTATAATTATTCAACATGTGGAAATATTTATTGTTATATATTAAGTGGGATAAGCTGGGCAGCAAAAAACATTCTTGGACTTAATGGGTTTTTGATCCTATTCGATGAAGCCGAGAGCGTTGACTCGTTCTGGCATTCATCATACCAGAATAATAAAAGCTGGAATTTTTTAAAGGGACTTTTTCTGGCAGCTAACAATGATGAGCTATCACTAATAGAGACTAACGCGGAAAATTTTTATAAGCATTACCTTTACAAAGGATGGTGGGGCTATTACAGCAATTTGCAGTATTGCGGTCATTTCAAGCTACCTTTTACATGGAAAGTCCCGTGTAACTTAAAAACCCTATTTGCGTTCACTCCTGACGATGAATTATTTAGCATAGAACCGCTAAATAGCGTTGAGAAATTTGAAATTGGGCCCATTAGTACACAATATTTTGAGAATATTTCAAAAAAGATTATCTCGTTGTACGATTTGGCATACGATTTCCAGGCAGACCCACGTGTTTTTACGTACATACCAAAGAATAACACCCGCAGATTCATCAAGGGGCTGGTAGAGGCTCTTGATCTCACTCGTTTTCATCCTGATAAGCCAATTGGAGAATTACTGGATGTACTCTGATAGGCGAAGTCTCAAACGTACGTGGATTACTTTTTTTGGCAGATATGGCAGGCTTTTACCTATTCAATCACGAACCATTCCTGTGGTTCTGGATGGGAAAAACGCAATCATTGTTTCAGCTACTGCCAGTGGAAAGACCGAGGCCGTGATTGCACCGCTGATAGAGCGAAATTTGAAGGAAGAGTCGGATGGTATGGCAATCCTCTACATTTCTCCGACAAAGGCACTGGTTAATGATATGTATGACCGCCTCAAGGGACAGCTGGACGAACTTGGGGTATCGATATCGTTAAAGACAGGCGATACGCCACGATTTAATCCTGATAAGTCTTCAAATGTTCTAATCACCACACCGGAATCGTTTGATTCGCTGATCTGCAGACATCCCAATTCTTTTAAAAAGATAAAAGCGGTCATACTCGATGAAATACATCTTATTGACAACACATATCGAGGGGATCAACTCATGCTGCTTTTGAAAAGGTTAAAATGCGTTTCAGACACATATTTCAATATATATGCCCTGTCTGCTACCGTAGCATGTCCGGAGGATGTAGGAAGTAGATATCTTGGAGATTTTGAGATCATCACTGATCATGATAAGCGAGAAATTGATTATACGCTTGTTGAATCGGCTAAAGAAATATTTGACTGTGTAAGAAGAGAGAACATTAAAAAATTGCTGATATTTTGTAATAAGAGGGTCACAGTAGAAGTGTTTTCAAGGGAATGCATTGATCTGTGGGGTTCTAACTGTGTTGTTGTCCATCATGGTAGTTTAAGCAGATCGATTCGTGATGAATCCGAAAAATTCATGAAGGACGCACATTACGGCGTTTGCGTAGCTACTATGACACTTGAAATAGGGATTGATGTAGGGGATATCGATGCTATCGTACTTGCAGAAGTCCCATGGAGCATTTCATCGCTCCTCCAGAGGATCGGGCGAGGTAGCAGGCGTATGCAAAGAAACCGGGTCTTTGCATTATATGGTTCCGGGGATGAACGGATGCTTCTTGAAGGGATGTTTCATGCTGCAATGACAGGATACATCGAACCGGTTGATTATTCGCACGATCCGTCTGTTGTGGTGCAGCAGGTATTCTCTGTGCTTTATGCCAATCCGAATGGGCTTACCGATGGATACTTTCAAAATCTGTTCGAAGAATTCTGCCCGGATGAAGAACTGCAAGATATCCTGATTCATCTTGTGAACAGCGAATGGATTGATAAAATCTATGATAAATGGTGTGCAACAACCAAATTGATGGATCTTGGAGAAAAGGGTGAGGTTCATTCGAATATTCCATCAAACAAAGTAGTAAAGGTTATCGATGTCAATTCCAAGAAAATGATAGGCGAGGTGCAGTATCCGGTCGATGAGATTTTCGTGCTTGGCGGAAGAGTGTGGCTGATCGTTAGGGAATCCTTTGGTAAGGTATATGTAAAGCCGGCAAAGGCGAGAATAGCTA
>Ga0255401_1161_pt1 | contig 10417 bp, 13 predicted proteins | sample ANMaggSSYBR01F13_FD_182110 | JGI IMG/M metagenome (GOLD analysis project Ga0255401, IMG submission 182110) | Sediment cell enrichment communities from methane seep in Santa Monica Basin, California, United Staets - ANME aggregate JGI... | ecosystem: Environmental > Aquatic > Marine > Cold seeps >...
TATCTGGGCTTTCAACATATCAATATTAATACTCTTATCACAAATCAATTCTCTTTTGTATGAACGCGATGAGGTCATGTAGATACGTGAAACATAATTCCGCTCAGGTATATTGAGCAAATCACTATAAACAAACCCATGATAAAAGTTTAAAACATTTTCGGCATTAAGATACATTTTTTCATATAGAGGGACAACAAAAGCATCAACATCCTCAAGACAGTATTTTTCATTGTCGGAAATAGAATTCCGCAAAGAACTGAAAGGGAGCTCATTATCATTATTTATAATCAGTGAATCAATTAGACGTCTGCTGTTATTAAATCTCATGCCCTGAACTGTTTTAAACTTTGTTTTTGCCAATGAGACAGGACCGTGTCCAATGATCGCTACTGCATGCTCTTTTTTTCTCATACCCGCAACTAATGAGGGGGGACGCTGGTAGTTTTGTTAGTTTATTATCCTTTATAACGGTGATGGTAAATTTTCAAGGACTTTTTTTCCTTTTTTAACTGCATGATGAACGCTCACCCTCTTAATCCCTAAAACTCTCGCAACATCTGTTGCTTTATGTCCTGTCTCTTCTACAGCCAAATACGCCAACAAAGCCCGCGCGTCAGAAATCAATCGTTTTCTGCTTCCTGAGCAAATTAATTCAGGCGATATGTCCAATTGCTCAGCCACAACCTCAATCAATTCCTCGATAGGCCGTTTAGGCTTAGGTGTGTAGGTGGGGACGCTGGTAACTTTGTTAACTTATTCATCAAGAAGCCCATAGGGTGGGGACGAACGAAGGACACTTGCTCAGTGCCGAGGGACATCATATCTTCGTATCGATTACAAGCGTAGGAGGGGAACGCTGGTGCTTTTGTTGCTTTATTTAGATAACAGTTTGTACAACTGTATTTTATTGACATTTTAAATTAATCTGGTTTAAAATTATATTTATGAAATTTGAGAATAAACAAAAAGAGTACACTAGCAAATTTCTTTTAGATATCTCTAAGATAATTCTGGCCGTATTTGTTATTGGCGGATTACTTCCTGAGTCAAAAATTAGTGGGCCGCAAATATTAATTGCTATTATAGATGCCTTAATTGTTTTTATAGCAGGTATCTTGCTTTTGAAAGGAGAAAACAATGGTTAACACAATCCTTATTATTTTAAGTGTTATTGCCCTGTTAAGTCTCGCACTGAGTATCTGGGCAAGCCGGCTGTGGGGACGCTGGTAGTTTTGTTAGTTTATTAGCTGTGGGGACGCTGGTAGTTTTGTTAGTTTATTATCCTTTATAACGGTGATGATAAATTTTCAAGGACTTTTTTTCCTTTTTTAACTGCATGATGAACGCTCACCCTCTTAATCCCTAAAACTCTCGTAATGGGGGACATCCTTCTGACCTTATTGCAGATACTCACCCAGACGAGGGGATGTTGGTTACTTGTTAACGTATTCTCAATGCCGTTTTCTTAGCATATATCCTGGAATTAGAACTTCTCTAACTGGTCGCTGATCAGATCATCCAACCCATCGGTATGAGCGTGTAAATGTACAACCGATGCCGTTAGCTCGGCTAAAATATAAGGGGGGACGCTGGTAGTTTTGTTAGTTTATTATAAGGGGGGACGCTGGTAGTTTTGTTAGTTTATTATATAATGGGGGACGTAATGGGGGACGTTGTTACATTTTGAGCTTACATTAAATATGGCTCAACCGGAACTGATGTGGAATAATTTTTGCGGAAATCACAGCAAGTCATTATAATTACAGGCTAAACCAAGCCATTTTCCTCATTTTTTTAGCTATAAAAAAAAGATTCGTTTTTTTCTTGACATTATCGTTTTTTTCTTTGATAATACTGGCATGAATTATCCAGGTGGCAAAGGAGGTGTTTACCAACGGCTAATAAATTTGATGCCACCCCATGAGGTTTACATAGAAACTCATTTGGGAGGCGGAGCAGTTATTCGTAAGAAAAAACCGGCAAAGAAAAATATTGGCATTGAAATTGACCCGAATACAATAAAGATGTGGAAAAGAACTTACAGCAAAATAGATTTCGAATTGATTCATGACGATGCTGTTCATTACCTCGAAAGTCATCACTTCACAGGAAAAGAATTGCTTTATTGCGATCCTCCATACCTAAGAAGGGTGAGAAGAAAACATTACCCTATATTTAAATATGAATATACTATGGAGCAACATGAAAAGCTATTGGAAGTAATAAAATCTCTTCCTTGTATGGTTATGATATCAGGGTACGAATCTGCTTTGTATGGAAAATCTTTAAAAGGTTGGCATACTCACTCTTTTCAGGCAGCCACCCATCATGGAATGGCGACTGAATGGATATGGATGAACTATCCTCCGCCTGTAGGGTTGCATGATTATCGATATTTAGGTGACAACTTTAGAGAAAGAGAACGAATAACAAAAAGGACAAAAAATTGGGTGGCAAGACTCAAAAAAATGCCGGTATTAGAAAGAAATGCTTTATTATCCGCGATGTCTTCTCTCAATGAAATGAATTAGTACTATTTCAACAAGAAAACATGGAGCAATGAAATAGTTTGGCAAAGAAAACAAAATTTAAAATTGACTTGAATCTGGATTCGATAAAAGTAAAAAGTGTCACCATAGACTCCAATGGAGACTATCATATATATGTATCGTGTACAGCCAATAGCACATTATGTAACAAATGTGGTAACAAAACCACCAAATCTCATGGACAGTGCGATGAATCAATAATCGAACATCTTCCTATCTTTGATCACCGCGTTTTTATTCATGTCAAATGGCCACGGTTTAAATGCGAAAAATGTGATAACGACAATTCTACTACTTCATTTAAACCCAAATGGGTAAATGATACAGGAAATAAGACAAGGGAATATGAGAACTATTGTTTAAAATTTCTCATTAATTCAACCATAAAGGATGTTTCTGAAAAATTAAATACAACTGAGGAGATTATTGAAGGTATCATAAACCGAAATGTTAAAACAAGCATTAATTGGGCGGAGGTAAAACCAACAATAATAGGTCTAGATGAAATAGCTTTGAGAAAAGGACATTCTCATTATGTGACTATTGTTTCAAACCTTAGCGTCAATAAGGAAGTCAAAATATTGGGTGTGATTGATGGAAATTCAAGAGATGATATTCTACCATTTCTGCAAAGTATCCCCGAGGATATTTTATTATCTCTTGAAGGTATTACAATTGATATGGGAGCAAGCTATTTTTCGGCTCTTAAAGCATTAATCAAAGATGTTGATAGGTTTAATCGTATTGTTACAATTGATAGATTTCATGTTGCAAAATTACTTGGCGACAAAGTTGATAAAAAAAGGAAGAAAATAGTTAAACAATTGAAACTGGAATTTGAGAATGATGATGATAAACTGGAGAGCATCAAAGGAACAATGTGGCCTTTCCGTCATCATAGAGATGCTATAGGTAAAGAAGGAAATGAGAAACTTGATAAGCTGTTTGAATTAGCACCTTCTTTAAAAGATTGTTATAACTTAAGAGAAGAATTTTATGAAATATTTGAGTTAGAAGGTATTTCCAAAGAAGATGCAAAAGAAAAAATAGATAAATGGTGCAAAAAAGCAAATCTATTTGAAACCAAAGGATTCAACCCGTTCACGTCCTTTACCAAAACCTATAGAAATTTTGAAGAGAATATATTGAACTACTTTACTGATAGAATTTCAAGTGGTCCTGTAGAGGGGTTAAACAACAAGATAAAGGTAATTAAACGTCGAGGATTTGGTTTTAGAAATATTACCAATTTTGCTAAAAGATTATTTTTAGATATCAATTATAAATCTGCCTTACTTCCTGCCCCTACTAATTAAGAAAATTAGATTGCTACTCCATTCATTAAGAGATTATACCGCCTAATATACGGCATTTAAAGCAAAAACCAACAAGATACAATTCAAAAGTAATATACTACCTAAAATTTTATTTTTCACAGCTCAATCTGAAAAATATCGCGAATAATCTGAAAAATTATGAAAACTGACCACACCAGTTCCGGTTGAGCCTTAAATATTCGCTTATAATTTCCGGATCGTAAGGGGGGACGCTGGTAGTTTTAGGAGGGGACGTAGGAGGGGACGTTGGTAGTTTTGTATGTTTACGTTCTTTTTTCCAACAGTACTGTAATGGGGGACGACTGTAATGGGGGGACGTTGTTACCTTCTGGCCTTATACAACACTGGATGACATTACCGGTAGTCTCACCAAAGGAACTTCGATAATTTTTTCCTTTTTCCCTTCAATAGCAATTTTCTCCATTCTTCTTGAGACTTCAGCGGAATAGTATCTTTCACCACATTCATTACAGACTTTTGCCGGAACTTCTTCTATCACAACTAATTCGGTCCCCCATCTAAAATCTACTGTTACTTTTTTGTCTTCTAAAATACCTTTACGGCAAAAATAGCAGGTTTCCATCTTTTTATACCCTCCTCGTGAAAGGATCTTCCCATTTTGGGGGTTTTGAAATATATACTGTAATTATCAAAAGATCTTTTTCATAAAAATTTCCGCACAAAACGTGAATCCATCTAAAATCTAATCCCTGGCCAACAATAAGACAACTTTCTCCTCTTGGATCATCGGGATACGGTTCTAATTCTTGGCCATTTGAGATTGCCGCTACAATATCGTCTATTTTGATTCTTTCTTCACCACGTTCTATTTGGGCATGATGTGACAAGTAAAAGCTTCCCTCTGCAACTTTCTCTCTGGCTATTTCAATATATGAAGCTAATGGCATAATCTTAGGAAAAATCTGAAAAATCTGGGGTCAAACCTTGATTATTATAATAAGATAAAGAATGTCGATGAGGACGTTGGTGACTTGTAACCTTATCCATCAAGAAGGCCCCTGCATAATTAAAGTTTTGGGCTTTGAATTTTGAGTTGAATGATTCCTTGATATTAAGTTTGAAAAGCTCTCTTTTCAAACACTCTACCCAGCTCCGCCTATTCAGTTACATAGCAAATTACAATCTAACAAACTATAATTATTACCTTTTTTGTTTAAAAAATCTGGGGTCAAACCTTGATTATTATAATAAGATAAAGAATAGGACGGGACGCTGGTGCTTTTGTTGCTTTATTTTGGCTACTTCTCAGCTTGTTACAGCTCCGCCCCTTGAGTTACATGACCAGATGTTATGTAATTAACTGTTTTTATAAGAAGTTTAAACAAAAAAGCAACGCCTATTAAGGGGGGACGCTGGTAGTTTTGTTAGTTTATTATCCTTTATGACGGTGATGGTAAATTTTCAAGGACTTTTTTTTCTTTTTTAACTGCATGATGAACGCTCACCCTGTCAATAGGTGGGGACGCTGGTGCTTTCGTTGCTTTATTCATCAAGAATGTCCATGCTTTTTCAACTGAATTTCCCTTCCCTACTGCTTGAGAACAAAATTTTCGACACTGATTACACAAATTACGTAAAGTTTTGTTTAGCTCGTTCAAGTTTTACCCGTCAAAAGTGTCTTTCGGAAGGTTAAACTTTTTAATAAGTCCCTTTAAGGCATAAGTTAACATTTCTGTTTTCCTACCATGACATTTAACCGGAAACGATTTGCCACCTTTATAAAATTTTCCAGTATGTTTACCTCCGCTTGCGTAATCAAATTGTATATCATAATCTGATAGGATTTTAATTACCTTTCTCAACTCTATTAGCTTAAGCATAGGTTAATCCTTTGGTTAGAATCTCGCCCTTAATCTTATCAAAATGTGCTTGAAAGATATCTTTTTCAGTCTCAATTTCTAACCTCTGATACATATCCCAATACTCTTTCAGATCGGGATCAAACAGATTGTCCAAGCTGTTATTTTCAATAGCATGTTTCAAATAATCCATTAATGTACTTTTAATAGATTCTCTTGCCTCTTTAATAGTATCTCCATGGCTTGAGATACTGAAGTCCAGACACCTAATGACTATTACCCCGTCTTCCTCGGTTAAAAGGATATGCAATGGTAGCAATTTGTCAGAAATATAACATTTCTCTGCCTTTATAGGTTTCATGATTATTTCCTCCTATTCCTATAGATGGGGACGCTGGGGGATAGATATAGATGGGTAGATGGGACGTTATGTTGCGAGTTTAATTATGTTGTAAGAATTTAATTCCCCTCCCATTTAATTCCTCTTATCTTATTCCAAAATAAAACTAATGATAAGGGACGTTATGTTGCAAGTTTAATTATGTTGTAAGTTCAGTAAGGGGGGGCGCTAAGGGGGGACGCTGGTAGTTTTGTTAGTTTATTATCCTTTATAACGGTGATGGTAAATTTTCAAGGACTTTTTTTCCTTTTTTAACTGCATGATGAACGCTCACCCTCTTAATCCCTAAAACTCTCGCAACATCTGTTGCTTTATGTCCTGTCTCTTCTACAGCCAAATACGCCAACAAAGCCCGCGCGTCAGAAATCAATCGTTTTCTGCTTCCTGAGCAAATTAATTCAGGCGATATGTCCAATTGCTCAGCCACAACCTCAATCAATTCCTCGATAGGCCGTTTAGGCTTATATTTCTTTTTAAGCAGCCTCTCCGATTCCTGAAGTACTGCACCAACAAAACCACCACTCCCAAGCACCCGCTGGTCTGATAATTCACGATTTTCTTTATCCTTTGGCGACAAAACAGATGTATCACCACCAGAGCTGCGAACAAGACCACCTCCCTGCAATTCCGGCCGCCTGCCATGCTTTATCCCTTTTTCCACAAATGCCCAATAATGTTGCCGGGCGTCATTTAGAGCGCTTCCAAAATGGCGTAAGACCTCGTCAACTGTTTTTTCTGCGAGATACTTATCTTCTTCAATAGCAGGAGGAATTTCCGGAACCAGAGGATTCTTTTGTTTTCCTACCAGAACGCTGTGACCTGTCCATGGATATTTATCAAGGGATTTCAGATCTTCGACCAGCTTTGCTCTAAGTGGATTTAGATGAATATAGCGAGTCAACTCCAGCAGATAAGTTTCTTCTTCACAGACAACAGACTTATAACGATTTTGGAAAAGATGCCCGCTTCGCCGATGACGAATGTTGAATGTTACTGCATATCCGGTCATAAGTCGGCGCATCACTGTACTAAGCGGCGTAGCACCAGTACGCAACAAAATATGGAAATGATTCGGGATCAAAGCCCATGCATAGCACTGCGTTTGTGTTTCTTCAAGGATCACAGCAAAACGTTCCAGAAATGAAGAACGATCTTTGTCATCCCAAAAGATTTTCCGGCGTTCAATTCCCCGGGCCATTACGTGCTGAAGGACACCGGGAGCATCAAGTCTGGCTTGGCGTGGCATAGGTTTGTTACTTTTCTAAAAAATCTTCAAGTATCACCACCCTGATATCTTTCACTTTCTTCAGGCCGGAATCATTGGTCAAAAATGCATCAGCGCCATATATTATCCCAACAGCTATCTGAATTGCATCAGAAATTCTGATTAAATCGATCACTTTGGGAAAATTAAGCCGTATAAACCCATTTTGCACGCTTTGGCGAAAGTATGACAAGATGATTCTTGAATTGTTTTGAAGAATGGAGGCGTAAAAATGGTAGAAGAAGCTTTATAGCATTTTTGGATGTTGTAGGATGAACCTTAAGTCGAATTACACCCGGATGCTTGCTAAGCGGGAGGATTACCCAATCACCAAAATGTTCATCAAGAGTAACAAGAATTCGATTTTCAGTAATCGCTTTCTGCAATATCTCATAGTCATCTGCTCGCGCTTGGCCGACTTCGGAGGCACGTATAACATCGTGGCCTTCACCACGCAAAGCCTGAGCCACATCAAGTCGCAACATTTGATCCAGATAAATCTTAAGCGGCTCAGGCATAGGCTGCTTTAACCTCTGTGTGATCAAGAGATGCCCTGGCATAAAGCAGGGCTGCCTGGATATCTTCCTTCTTCAATTCCGGATAACCGGCAAGCAAAGTATCCCAGGATTCACCTTCTGCTATCTGTTCCAAAATAACAGAGACAGGAATCCGTGTCCCTTTGATCACAGGCCTTCCATTGCAAACTCTTGGATTAAGCTCAATTCGATCCATTAAAATCATCACAAGCCCTCCTGAAAAATTTCTCTTATAAAGAAAAATCTGGGGTCAAACCTTGATTATTATAATAAGAAAATGTGAGACTCGGACTATCCAAGTAAAATCCAGAATCTAATGGACGTCATCTAATGGCTCCGGGTAAAGGCATCGGTTACCAGACGTGTCCTTCCTAAAAATGCATCCAGTCATAAAAATCAAGGGATAAAGGCTGTTGAACCGCCAAGACGCTAAGAGTTTTTTTATTTTTCCAGATCGGAACGGACGATCTGAAAAAGAACCATAATGGGGGACGTTATGTTGCCAATCCACTATTCTTAAGTTAAATCCCGTAGGGAAAAAAACAAAAGACGATTAAAGAAAATATCTTTAAGCGTCATTATTTCAGATTAGATAAAAGTTGCTTATTTACAAATGGATGTCTCTTTTGTGGTATAATAACTCAGTTCAACATAAAACATAATCCACTACCAGCAAGTGCTCCCACAACTGCTGCTACAATAGCAATCAGGAGCTCCTTCTTCACTTTTAAATTGTTTTCTCGCTTCAGTCGCTCTTCACAATCAATTAATCCAGTTTTTTTCCTTCTAATGTTAATAATCTTCTCCCGCATGGTCTCTATAACTTCGGCATAATCTTCCATGAGGATGACCGTCCCAGCATTACCTACATCTTTTTTGTTTCGAATCTCTGCGATTCGTTTCGATGTTTCCTCTATGGCTGGTGCGATCTCCGAATAATATTCAGGCGCAACTTCTGCAATACAAGTATGAGAAAAGCCATTAAATTCTTCAGTTACAGATTCCCTTAAATTCATGGATAGCCAGTCTGTAATATCAAAGTATGCTCTATAAAAATGACCTGTCGCTTTCTTTAAGTTCTCATTAATATAGGTCTCAGGATCATCAGGAACTGTTAAACCTGTTTCCGCAGCAATTACCCTACTCATGTGATCGAAACCACGATTAATCTCAAAAACAGGTTGAAGGAAATCCATGAATCCAGGAGTGGTTTCTTCCGCAAGGATATACATGCCCTTAACACGAATATAAAGCTCTACCGCTTTTCGCTGTAACTCTTTATTCATATAACAGACCTGAAGCAGAAAATTTGTTATGGAAGGGGAGTACTCAAAATTCGTTTTCGGCGAGATTCAAATTCTTCGTCGGTATAAAATTTGCCACAGGTAATGCGCACACTTCCCCTGAATCGATGTGATTCCTTAATTGTGAATTTTTTAGATTTTGCAGTTACTTTCTTAGGGGTTGGCAATGGCACATCTATCACAGATCTTATTGATGACTGCATTTGAATTCTCCTTTTAGGTAATTAAACTATTTTTCTGTAAATAGATATCTAATTATCTATAAATTCACACAAAATGAATGACTATGTCAAGTTAAATTTGAGTCCCCCAGGTGTTTTAGGTGGGGACGCTCCGGGTAAAGGCATCGGTTACCCGACGTGTCCTTCCTAAAAATGCATCCAGTCATAAAAATCAAGGGATAAAGGCTGTTGAACCGCCAAGCCGCTAAGGACGCTAAGGTTATATTTTTTCCTGATCGGAACGAACGATCAGAAAAAGAAGCATGCCCTGCGGACAGGCTATCTGTTCAGGTTGTTTACCATTCGTTTTAAGGATGGCAATAGGCTATGAGATTATTTTTTCACAATAAATCCTTTTCGACGAGAAGTATTTCCACCCTTGAAAGAAACGCTAATAATGGCTTAGGCCCCAGACCTTCAGCAAAGTATTCGTGTTTATGGGGAGCTTCAAATGGATGCAAATGCCATTGTTTGCATTCACGGTCGATTCCAAAAATACGCTGATTCCCCTCTATCAGTGCGAAATATAGTGAATCTGTCAATTCACCAAGAAAAACTTGCACAAAAAGGTCATGCCGAATATACAGGCGAAAAGATAATGTCGAATCAGTTCGATCACTCACTTCTAAAGACTGCAAGAACCATACTTTGTCAAGGGCTTCCCGCGACTCAGCCAATAGCAAATCGGCGTCATACATACCCTTCCTCCCGCAATTCTTCTATGTTGCGCCTCATCGTTTTTATGCCACTAATGGCTGTTTCCCATTCCATAGCATCCGACTCAACATCCCAGGCATATCCTCTCTCACGAACAATCCTGCAAGATATAAATTCATCAAACGACATCCCATATTTTTGTGTCAGCAAAAGGTCAACGCGCCGATACTGGCTGAGGCGACGGAGATATTCTGCCTTCAGCAAATGCATCACCTTTGAATCCACATCCTGACCACCAAGAGAAGCTCCTTCCAGAAGTTCTTGTG
>Ga0255401_1167_pt1 | contig 10175 bp, 10 predicted proteins | sample ANMaggSSYBR01F13_FD_182110 | JGI IMG/M metagenome (GOLD analysis project Ga0255401, IMG submission 182110) | Sediment cell enrichment communities from methane seep in Santa Monica Basin, California, United Staets - ANME aggregate JGI... | ecosystem: Environmental > Aquatic > Marine > Cold seeps >...
TTCAATAAGGGGATTTTTTATTATTATAATATTAATTTTATATTTTTTATTAAAAAATAGATTTTATATTTATGTAAAATAATTGTGTAATACATATATAGTTTGAATACAATATAACAAATTCTATGTTCTTATTTAAAAATATTGGAGCAGAACGATAATCATGGAAACAAAACAAATTCCTGTAACTGGTGGTGCAGGGTCTATTGGGACAAAATTTGTTAATGAATTGTAAAATAGAGGACATGAAGTTATTGCACTTGATTATTTCAATAATGAAAGGGACGATCTTACCAGGGAAAATGTGAAGAATTTCAGGCAGCTTGAAAAGGCATTCGATGGCCGGAAATTTGACTATGTATAATATCTGGCTGCTGAATATGGCAGGTGGAACGGAAAAGATCATTATGGAAATTTGTGGGAAACAAATGCTATCGGCACAAAACATATGCTGCGCTTACAGGAGAAGGTTGATGATCATGTTTACGCTGCCAGGGAGTTTTATGGCTTTTTCTGGGATCATACTGCATTCGATGTCGAGGATGATAAATGAAGCTCAAAACAGATGATGTTAAGAAATATAAAGAACCGCGGATACACTCAACTCCTGAGGAGTTGAGTGCCTGCTACGCCCGAGGGCGTGCAGGTAATGTAGATGAACGCAGATACGATTATAATAATTTTATTAATATATTTCAGCCTGAGCAATCCAACACCAACCATCAGTTCCCCCCCCAATTCCGAGACCTTTTATTATTTACTGGGACGATTCAGAAAACCGCAGAGAGCGCAGAGGCACGCAGAGAAAACAACACATCTCTGCGCCTCTCTGCGTCCTCTGCGGTGAATCTTTTTTATCACAATCTATTTATCCAGAATAAATTAAAAAGTCACCCAATTTCGGGGGTATGCACATGACCTTTACCATCGCGGTTATGCCGGCCTATAATGAGGAGCGTGCTATCGCCAGGATGGTGCCGGGCTGTAAGAAGTATATGGACAAGGTGGTTGTGGTAGATGACGGGAATACGGATGCAACCAGGGAGGCATACGCATGACCCACATAGCAGTCATCCTCCCGGCCTATAACAAGGAAGTAGCAATAGGCAGCATGGTACTGCGTACCAAACAGCACGCTGACCGGGTCATCGTCGTCGACGACGGCAGCACGGACAGGACTGCCGAGGTGGCATATCTGGCGGGGGCTAAAGTGATCCGCCATCATGTGAATATAGGGGAGGGTGCAGCCCTGAAAACCGGTTTTGAGGCAGTTAATGGAGCGGATGTCATCATGACCTTGAATTCTGATGGAAGGCACGACCCGGAAAATATCCCCGAAATAATTGATCCAATAAATAATGGCAATTACGACATGGTAGTTGGTTCATTGCCAGGCACTGAATTCTCAGTAGATAAAGAAAATATTCTTTTATTTAACAAGAAAAAGCTTAATAATAAAAAGGCTGGATACTTAGCGATCTCTTCAAATTCCCTGGCTAGAATAAATTTAAAGCATATTAACGGCTCATTTGTCGGAAGCTTATTATCCCAGGCTGAAAAATGCAGCCTCAAGATCAAAAAGCTGGATTTCGAAGAGGATCCCAATATTAATCTGTTCAGGAACTATGACATCGGTGTGGTCGTCCCGGCTTACAATGAAGAACTGCTTATCAAGGAGACCATTAACGGCATCCCGAAATATGTTGACAAGATTTACATCATCGACGACTGCAGCACGGACAGGACCCCTGAAATAGTAAAGACACTTACCGACCAAAGAGTCGTATCAATAAGGCACGAAAAGAATAAGGGCGTGGGTGCAGCCATTATTACAGGCTACAAACTGGCACTGGAAGATGAGATGGACATTGTGGCGGTCATGGCAGGGGATAACCAGATGGATCCCGAGCAGCTGCCGCGCCTGTTGATGCCAATAATCGAAGGGCGGGCCGATTATACAAAAGGGAATAGGCTGTTAAGTAAGGAATTCCGGGGGGGCATGAGCAAATGGAGGAAGCTGGGCAATGCCATCCTTACCATGATCACAAAGATAGGAAGCGGGTACTGGCACATCATGGACCCGCAGAACGGCTATGCTGCCATTTCCAGGGAGGCGCTTGAGGTAATGAACCTGGATTCAATTTTTCCATATTATGGATACTGTAATGACATGCTTGTGAAGCTGAACGCCTTCGGAATGAGGGCTGTAGATGTGGTAATGCCAGCGCGGTACGGGAGAGAGAAATCTTCCATCAGATACAGCAGGTATATTGTGAAGGTTGCGCCCATGATCTTCAGGAGCTTTTTATGGCGGCTTAAGACCAAGTATGTAATGTTGGATTTCCATCCCTTGGTGCTGTTCTATCTGGCGAGCATGGTGATGGTACCTGCAGGGGTGCTGTTCGGGGCCGGGATTCTGGGGTATAAGATCATGGGGTGGCCGGTTTCACAGAATTATCCACTTCTGAATGCACTTATATTATTAATTGGATTGCAATTCTTGCTTTTTGCTATGTTGTTTGATATGCAAGCTGATGAGAGCAGGAAGGTAAATGTGTGATTACCATGACCTTTCTTTCATCCACGAAAATAAAAAGAGTAGTATTATGAAAAATCCCACTACTTCGGAGATGAAAACATAAGAAAAATCAGGGATATAGGAGTTCCTGAACATGATCAGGAAATAATCAAGCCAGTAACCAGGGGCTGTGCCACCTGGAAACTTCCATCCAAGCAATGGCTACAAAAGAGTTGCGGGTTTTGTCCACAAACGGTCTTCAACCAGGTGGAGAAGGGAAGCACCGGATACCGTGAGCACACGCGCATCCATGTTGTGTTTGTAGAGATAAAAACCAGCCAGGGCCAGGAAACAACCGAATACGAGGGTATGAGCGATAAGATGTCCGTTAGCAAGAGAATGTGCAAAGATCACCCTGCCTACCGTTTTATCGATAATATCCGGCAGTATGGCTCCGAATGCCACGTACCAATAATTGATCCTGCTCCGAACACCGGGCACAAGGTACCCTATGATAAAAAAGAGTCCAAGAGTGATCCCGAGATGACCGAAGAGGAACATAGTAGAGCCTGTATGGTTTATGAATTCAAAAAAGGTTTCTATGCAAATTGAGAATATTAGTTACAGGATGGCATCATGATGGGTTTCGACAATTTGGATTTCACCCTTTCAAAATTCCGCTCACTCTGCTCTGCTGTAGCGAAGCACTACCCCACTCTCACAATTGCAGAGTATACGATGCTATTTGATATGCAGGAAGGCAAGGATGAGATGCGGTGAGGTGAGCCGATGTGCGGAAATAGTGGGAAATAGATATGTTAAAATGATTCAAATTTATTTTTCTAAATATTCAAAATCGGTTGTTATGAAAGATAAAGCATTTGAAACAATTGCAGTAGGTGATTCTGTAATGATGACAAAGAGAGTAGAAAAGGGAGAATAAATGAAGATTGCATATGTTACATCCTCTTTTCCCCGATATAACGGGGAATATGCTGGAATATTTATCTACGACCAAGTTAACTTATTAGCTGAAAATAATGAAGTACATGTAATTTATCCTACAAAAAAAAGAGTAGTAAAGAACAAATTTGATACTCTATATTTGCATGAAATCGATTATCCATTTAAATCCTATACTTTGACACAAATCAATTGGAGTGAATATATTCAACTACTCAATCTTTGTAAAAATTACTTCGTTGAAACGAAAAAAATTATTAAAAACCATGATATTGATATACTCCATTCACATTGGACAATACCATCTGGATTTATTACCTCACTAAACTCTGATAAAATACCACAGGTAATTACAATCCACGGGTCTGATCTTAAAATATATGCAAATAAGAATATATATCGGCCGTTAGTAAAATATGCAATTAAAAAAGCAGATGAAATTATTGTGGTCAGCAATGATTTAAAGGAACTCGCAATATCAATGGGCTGTAATCCTGATAAATTGCATGTTATCCCAAATGGAGTAAACACGGATGTTTTCAAGCATTTTAATAAAAAAGCTATGGGGAAAAAATATAATGTAGATTCAAGTTTTTTGATTACATATATAGGTAATTTGGTGAAAATCAAAAGAGTGGATGTTCTTATAAAAATGTGCAAAGATTTGTTGGAAGATTACGATCTTGATCTGTTGATTGTTGGTGAAGGGCCAGAACGGGAAAATCTTGAAGCTTATGCGACATCAATTAATATGAAAAATATTACGTTTCGTGGAAATATTGATCACGATCAAATTCCATATTACATAGCAATATCTGATGTCGTTGCATTGACTTCGGAATCAGAGGGGTTACCCACTATTTTAGTAGAGGCAATGTCATGTGGAGTTCCTGTAATTACAACAAATGTTGGTGGGGTTTCAGACATTATTACAGATGGGATTAATGGTTTTATAGCAAATAATTATGATGAATATACAGAAAAATTGGAATACATAATAAAAAATAATGTTGATGATAAAATTGGAAATAATGCTAGAAATTTCATAATAAATAATCATTCAATAAGGAAGATAACTTCTGAATTACAACAATTGTATGAAAAATCAGTAGCTAAATAAATCAAACACGTTCTATAAATCAAATTGTGAAATAAAATGAAAATATTATACCTTGCAGATGCTAGAGACATTCATACGCATAGATTGATTAAATATTTTGCTGATAAAGGCCATGAGGTGCATGTAGCATCATTTGAAAGGTCTGATAATCTAGAGATGTTAGAAAATGTATATGTACACTTGCTAAAAAAAAACAAAACTTTAAAATATCGTTTGCTGAGCAATTTCATTACGTGGGTTTCCGAGAAGGGACACATAGGAGCAACTATTTTCAATCCACTTTTTGTCATAAAACAAGTAAAAAAGTTAATAAGAGAAATAAATCCGGAAATCCTCCATGGTCAATCTATTATCCATCATACTATAATTGGGGCTTTTATTGGTTTTCATCCATTTGTTGTTACTGCAATAGGAAATGATGTTTTAATTTATCCAAAACAATCTATAATTGTAAAATATGCTGTGAAATATACATTGAAGAAAGCAGATTTGATTGTTTGTGATGGAATAAATTTAAAGAATGCTATGATAAAAATGGAAATCGAAAGCAAAAAAATTAAGATAATACTATATGGGGTAGATACTAAAAAATTTTGCTCACCAAAAGGTACTAAAATATCAAATGCTAAAACGGTGGTAAGCACTCGAAGAATGGGAAAAGTTCATAATATCGAAACTTTGATTGAAAGCATACCTTTGGTACTGGAAGTAATTCCAGATGTGAAATATATAATTATAGGAGATGGTGAACAAAAAGAATATCTGAAAAGTTTAGCAACATCACTGCGTATTATGAATAATATTGATTTTATTGGAATGGTTTCTCATAATGAACTTCCAAAATATCTTGCATCTTCTGATGTTTATGTCTCGACATCAATTTCTGATGGCGGGATGGCTGTTAGTAATGTAGAGGCGATGGCATGTGGATTACCCATAATTATGACTGATGTAGGAGATTGTAGGAAATGGATTAAGGATGGAGAAAATGGATTGATAATTCCTATAAAAAATCCAAATTTATTGGCTGAAAAGATTATATATTTACTTGAAAATGAAAATATTGGACTCAAAATGGGAGAAATTAATAGAACAATAGTAGAAGAAAGATCAAATTATTATAAAGAGATGGGAAAAATGGAACTATTATATGTTAAATTGTTAGAGAGGGAAAATATATGAAAATATTAGTAACGGGTGGAGCAGGATTTATAGGATCTCATCTATGTGAAAAATATTCAAAAAATGGGGATACAGTTTTATGTTTTGATAACTTCATCAATGGAGATTTGATGAATATACGGCATTTATTGAATCATAGGAATTTTAAATTAATAAATGGCGATATACGAAATTTTGACTTATTAGAGAAGATTATGCGAGATGTTGATGTTGTATTTCATCTTGCTGCCCAAATTCACGTAGATAGATCAATAGTTGAACCAAAATTAACTTACGATATTAATGTATTAGGCACACAAAATATCCTTGAAGTTGCAAGAATTTATGATGTGGAAAAAGTAATTTTTGCATCTACAAGTGAGGTTTATGGTTCTGCTCAGTATAGTCCAATGGATGAAATACATCCATTGGATGCACCACATCCTTATGGAGCAAGTAAAATCGCAGCTGATAGAATGTGTCGAGCATATATAGAAACATATGGAATGAACATATGTATTATGAGGCCCTTCAACCTATATGGCCCAAGGCAAAAAGATTCAGGATACGGAGGCGCAATATCTATATTTACAAAACGAGTATTGAACAATGTTCCACCAATTATATATGGAGATGGTGAGCAAACAAGAGATTACACATATGTAGATGATATTATTGCAGCATATGATGTTATCTTGAATAGTAAACCAATAAAAGAACCTATTAATTTTGGCACTGGCGTAGATGTCAGAGTTATCGATTTAGCAAATAAAATCATCGAATTATGTGGAAAAGATTTAAAGCCAGTTCATGTTGAACAACGACCTGGAGAAGTTAATCAGCTCATAGCAGATATATCAAAAGCTAAAAAGATTGGCTGGAATCCTAAATATTCAATAGATGAAGGTTTGATAAAATATATAGATTGGTATAAAAATTATAAGGTTGAAGAATTTTCTAAGCCGGGGTAATTTAGTGAATTTTAATCATTGGGATGAACGATTTGAAAAAATCGGGCATACAGGTTATGGAAATAAGGTTATTTATAATTATGATCAATTACTAAGACTGAAGGTTATTGGTAGAATTGTACACAAATTCCAAGGTCCAATCGCATGCAAAAATATTTTAGATATAGGTTGTGGTATTGGTGATTTTTCGATTTTATTTGCAGAAAATGGTGCTAATGTGGTTGGAATAGACATTTCAGAAAAAGCAATTGAAAAAGCTAGAAGAAGAGCTAAAGGCTTATCATGTGTTTTTTTAACCGATTCAATCAAAGATGTTTCCTTGATAACACAATCATTTGATATGATTAATAGTATTACTGTACTTCAACATATCCCGGATGATCAAATATTAATAAGTATCCAAAAAATTGCGACTTGTTTGAATAATGGGGGAAACATATTTATTTTAGAAACCGCCCCAACAAAAGTTAATCGAGAAATGGGGGCTGAATTTATATATTTTCGGACCGAGGATGAATATATACGACTTTTTGAAAGTGAAGGTGTTAAATTGATTTCCAAAATGTTTTTCCCCAGCTTTGGATTATCTTTAATTCAAATCTATGCAAAACTAGCAAAATTTTCGTATAATATGATATTTTTCAATCGCAGCAAAGAAAATTCACTTCACTCCATTAAGCAAGAATACATGGAAAAAACTTCTCCATTGTTTTATATTAATAATGCAATTATAAAAACAGTTTTATTTTTCTCAAAACCATTTGATTATTATTTATCATTTTTAATTAGATTTGGGACAACAAAAATAATGATTTTTAAGAAGGTGGACAATTGAACGAACGATTTTTACCATATAATCAGCCTCTAATTGACGATAATACAATAAAGGAAATAGTCCACACTTTAAATTCTGGTTGGTTCACAATGGGACCAAAAACAATAGAATTTGAAAAATTAATCGCGGAATATATCGGATCAAAATATGCAATAACTGTAAATTCTTGTACAGCAGCCCTACATCTTTCTTTAATTGCATTGGGAATTGGAAAAGGAGATGAAGTAATAACAACTCCCTATACATTTGCATCTACCGGAAATGTAATTGTACATGCAGGGGCAAAACCAGTTTTTGTCGATATAAAAAGAGATACTTATAACATTGATCCAGAAAAAATAAGAGGGGCAATTACTGAGAATACAAAGGCAATAATTCCAGTTCATTTCGCGGGTCAACCTTGCGACATGAATGAAATAATGCAAATTGCTGAAGAGAATCATTTATGGGTTATAGAAGATGCAGCTCATGCTATTGGTTCAGAATATAATGGACAAAAAATCGGAACTTTCGGTAATACAACTTGTTTTAGTTTTTATGCTACTAAAAATATTACAACTGGAGAAGGGGGTGCAATTACAACTGATGATGAAAAACTCGCTGATAAACTTAGAATATTGCGATTACATGGAATTTCCAGAGATGCATGGGAAAGATACTTTGAAAAAGGAAGTTGGTATTATCAAATTGAAGAATGTGGGTGGAAATATAACATGACAGACATTCAATCTGCTATGGGTATTCATCAGATAAAAAGAGTGGATGAGTTTACAAATATCAGAAATAAATATGCAAAAATTTATACTGACGAATTAAATAAAATTGATGGAATTATTGTTCCGTGTGAAAAATCCAATTCAAAACATGCATATCATTTATATCCAATTTTACTCGAAGACTATAGTAGAGATGATTTCATCAATAAAATGAAAGAAAAAAACATAGGTTGTAGTGTTCATTTTATTCCCTTACATCTTCATCCTTTTTATCAAAATAAATTTAAATTCAAAAAAGGAGATTTTCTTAATGCTGAATGGGTTTATGAAAGGGAAGTATCTTTACCATTATATCCAAAAATGAAAAAAGAAGATATTCAAAATGTGATTGAATCAATTAAGGAAATTATATAATTAATTTGATTTATTCAGATGGTCTTTAGACATAATCTTTAAAAATCTTCTTAAAATATAGAAAACTGTTGTTGACATAAATATTAAAGATAATGATGTGGCAATAGCTGCTCCTAAAATCCCATATTTCGGGATTAATATTAAATTGAATAAGATATTAATCAAAGCAGCCAAGCCAGTAATCTTAAAAACGACATCTATTTTTCCAATACCTGCCAAAGTCCCACCTACAGAAACAATTGGGGCATAGATTGCATAACCCACCAATAAAATTAGCAATGGGATATAGGCTGGCAAAAATTCTTCAGTAAAAAAGACAGTAATAATTAATCGACCAAAAACGGCCAAAATCATTGAAAAAAATGCTGTTATTATAAATGTTTTTAGAATAGTACTTTTTACTAATTTAATTATATTTTGATAATCATTTTGCCCAAAATAAGCTGCTGTGATAGGGTAGGTTACTCGTTCTATAGCATTTGGAAGGAGAATAATACACTGGATTAAAATTATTGCAATTGCATAATATCCAACCTCCGTTTCATCCATAAAATATCCTATTAACAAACTGTCTGCTTGAGTATTAATAATCCCCATTGAATTTGCCAGAACGACATAAAGTCCGAACCGTGAAAGTTCTATAAATATATTATAGAATAATCTCGTTTTAAATTCAAAAAATCCTAAGATTAATACAACTGATAAGATTCCTGAAATAATTGTAGGAATTACAATGCCAAAAACAGCACCTTGCACCCCTAATGAAAATAAAACCACAAAGATATATGAAAACAATAATATACAAACAGTATGAAAAATATTGAGAAATGCGAATAAATGCATTTTCTGCATTCCGTTTAATATGCCAAGATTTGTCTTTTGAAGTGCTATGAATGGAAATGAAACAGAAGTTATTTTTAATAAGTATGTCATTTCAGGAGAGTGGAAAAAATTGTTGGCAATAAAATTTGAAGATATATAAAGAAGAATTCCTATCATTAACCCACTGAAGAAAGAACCTACTATACTAACCGATATAAATTCATTTATTTTAGAACCATTTGTTAAATGTTCTGGTATATATTTTGTTAATGCCGTTCCAAGACCAAAGTTGGCAAATTGATTGCCAAATAGATAAATTGTAAAAACTAATGTATAGAGTCCAATTCCAAATACACCTAATTCTTTACTTAGTAAAATTCTCAACAGAAGATGAACAAATGCCACAATAGCTAGACTAATAAATGAAAATTGAATATCGTGAATTGTTTTGCTAAATATTAGTTTCCTAAATATGCTTTAGCCCCCCCTGTGTCGTATATACAACTAAAATTCTTTTCCAAGTACGATTTAAATTCATTCCCAAGAAGTATATTCGACCGCCTAGGCCTTGTATCAAAAGTAACTGGTCTTGATAAGCTCATCAACCTCCAAACAACTAATTTGTTTTTCAAATAATCAAAATCTATTTTTCCAT
>Ga0255401_1188_pt1 | contig 9197 bp, 4 predicted proteins | sample ANMaggSSYBR01F13_FD_182110 | JGI IMG/M metagenome (GOLD analysis project Ga0255401, IMG submission 182110) | Sediment cell enrichment communities from methane seep in Santa Monica Basin, California, United Staets - ANME aggregate JGI... | ecosystem: Environmental > Aquatic > Marine > Cold seeps >...
CAGAACAAAAATATGAGCTATTCCGCCGCACCCATATTCAACCCATATTCTTGAATCTTTATTGAACATACAGCGGACTGCATGCCAGTTGATATCACCATTTTCTTTTCTGAATGGTATTACTTTTTCAACCATTTTGTTAAGAGTTATCCAGGCATAATACCTTCTAACTTGCCCACCCTGGCGTATGTCGCTTTTTTGCTTTATAGGGGTATGGTCTATAAAAATGACTTCCATTTCAATCATTTTATTTCCATTCATGCTTGAGTTTACTCATTTTTATTTTTATTCATTGATCATATGCTTACATGACGTTGGCGGACCTGGAAAAACCGTTCTGGTATCAAGGGGTTAAACCGTCAGTCTCCTGATACCTCCTCAATGAAATTCTGGTGCAGTATTTTCTGGCATTGCAAATAAGTTTGCCTGTGATTCAATAAACTGTCTGGATATAGTAGGTTGACCGTTTGAATCCAAAGCAAAGACTATCCAGTTCAAATCATTGAAGAAGTCTATATGAGGTTGTAATGGTGTTATCTGCCATCTTTCAAACATAACTAATTTTACATTGTTCTTTTGTAATGTTTTGGTCGTACCAATCAATGCATCCATGTCAAAACCCTCCAGATCTGTTTTAATAAAAGCACAGGAAGGATTTCCGATTTTTTCCATTTCATAATCTAAAGTGGTCATTTCTATTGGTTTTATCGAACATTTCTCTGTTTGAGAATCAATGATTTTATTCATGCAGGAGGTTCCACCAAAATCTGTAAATTGAACTTTTTTTCTCTCATTTCCTACAGCTTTGCATACAAAATGAAACTTAGACAGATTTAAATTATTAAGACGAAAGTTGTTCTTTAATCTCTCAATACAAATTTCATTTGCATCAATGAGTAACGCTTTATCTATAATGTCTGCTAACGCTAAAGTACGATTTCCAACATTACAACCAGCATCTATCATAAGATCTCCTTTTTTTATAACTGTTCTTATAAACGATAATTCATAAAAATCAACGTTCTTTGAATAAATGTTGCTTACTCCGGAGTCAGAGTCTGGATAAACAATAGATTTCATCCCATTTGATAAAGTTATTTGATATGTGTGTTCTGCAGGTAAGTGATATAGATACCAATTAAAATAATTATATAATAGATTAAGTCGCTTTCCTCGATTTAATTTATTTGTCAGAATTTTATAAATATGACCTATTCGCATATTCTTAAACGATTTAATTAAATTAAACAAAAAATTAGGAATATTCATTATATATCTCCTATTTTAATATAATATGCATCTATTTACAATGTACCGTTATATCAATGCCTGATTCATTGATAATACTTTCCGTAATTACTAATTACAATGATTTGTAGTCTTATAGAGTTCTGAAAAGACGGGCGTCTTTAGACAATGCATATGTGGACATACTACCAGGAGACGTTCCTGATATTCTTCCAGCCTGCACACACTTATTCCAGTGGTAAGAAAGTAACCACATATAATGATCTCTCCGACTTAGAGTTCCTTCTCACGCAGAATTCATTAACTCCAATAAGAATTCCTTAAATGTCACCTACCCTTATACAAGAGTATCCAGATAAGCTGAAACACTTGTTCATATGAAAAAAAAACGAATTCCGGAGTCTGTAGATATAGACATTATCTGACTGATTTGCAGCAAACGTACAAATATATGATTTTTCAGTTCTTTTATCAAAAATTTGTGTGGATAAGGTTGAACATAATTGAGTTAATTTCATGATATTTCTTGATACTAATGTTAAATCCAAAATATCTACAATTCCATCAGTATTTCCATCATAATTTGGATAAGGGAATGTCATAATTTCATCCATATCTGCAGATACAATCGATAAATCGTTAGTATCCACGACACCATCATTTTTTAATAGATGCTATTACTTAACTTAGATCTTCTCCAATTGTACATTATCAATATAGTAGTTGTCTCCAGATGCCGCAAATGGTGCAAACCAGAACTTTAAACGTCCATCGTTCACTGTACTTGTGAAACCACTTGTGGTAAATTCAGTTGTGAAGGTCTGCCAGTTCGTGCCAAGATTCGCTGTAAAGCCCAAACCATAGTTGGTATATGGTGAAACATGCTTAAACAGCCTTACAGTCACGTCATGTCCTGTCGTTGAATATGCTGCAAAACTCAACCTATAGCGGGTGTTTGGTTCCAGGGTTATCCCTTCCTGATACAACTGGATGTTCGAACCGCTACTGCTCAAAGCAAGCTGGGCCGTATTACTTCCTTCATAGCCAGGAGATACTGTACTGAAAGTCCCTGTACCACTCGTATAGAACTTCCATGGAGTAGTTCCGGATTCAAAACCGGGATTCATGATAGAAGATATGACTGGTGCTTGTGTGCCAAGAGTGCATGTTGCTGTATTGCTCATGATGCTGCCTGCCGGGTTTGTCACCAGGACGCGGAACTTCGAACCACTATCTGCTAAGATGGTTGCCGGTGTCGTGTATGATGGATTGGTTGCACCAGGGATATTCATACTGTTCTTCTGCCACTGATAGGTTAATGGTGCAGTCCCGGTAGCTACTACGCTGAATGTTGCAGTCTGACCTGTTGCAACGGTTTGATCCGCAGGATGGGTTGATATGCTGGGTAACTCAATTGCACTTACCTTCTCTAATCTCACGTCATCAATGTAGTAGGTGTCTCCAGATTTCGCAAATGGTGCAAGCTTGAACTGTAAACGTCCATCGTTCACTGTACCTCTGGGACCACTTGATGTAAATTCAGTCGTGAAGGTCTGCCAGTTCGTACCGAGATTCGCTGTAAAGTCAGGCGCATAGGCAGTATATGGCGAAACATGCTTAAACAGCCTTACAGACACGTCATGTCCCGTCGTTGAATAACCTGCAAAACTCAGCCGATAGCGGGTGTTTGGTTCCAGGGCTATCCCTGTCTGATACAACTGGATGTTCGAACCGCCACTGCTCAAAGCAAGCTGGGCCGTATTGCTTCCTTTATGGCCAGGAGATACGGTACTGAAAGTCCCTGCTCCGTTCATGTAGAACTTCCATGAAGTAGTTCCGGATTCAAAACCCGGGTTCTCGATCGAAGTTTGGACTGGTGCTGGTGCTGGTGCTGGTGCTGGTGCTGGTGCTTGTGTGCCAATGGTGTATGCTGCTGTGGCTATACCGCTTGGTGTTAATCCTGTTTTCCATGCTCTGGCTATTAAAGTGGTAGTTGATGAAATGACGACCGGTGTTGAGTATATTGAAGAGGTTTCAGTAGGTGTAGTACCATCTTCAGTATAGCGAATTGTTGCGCCTGTGGTACTTGTTGAAATGGAAATGCTTTGAGAGTTTGGATAAGTGCCTGCGTGAAGAGACAATGTTGGAGTGGAAACGATTGTTGACGGACCACCTGACGAAGACGGTGGAAGGTTATGCAAACCCTCATACACTGTTTTTCCTTCGACAACCTTGTTTCTCCATTCATGGGAAAATACGGCTTCGGCATTACCTCCATATTCACATGTTTTCATTATTTGATCGAAAAACGCAGGATTTGAATCAGGATATATTTTTGAATAAGTAATATATAAAATCGGCATAATAGGAATATCATCAACTTCACTTTTCAATTTATTGATACTGTATTTAAAACCGCTTAATGTTGATCCATATAATTGTCCTGCATAAAAATCCAGCAAATGATTATCAGACATATACCTTGGGTCAAATCCATGCAATGACCTATACCCGTCTGCGGCATTTGCAGAGATTAACAGGTTGGGATTTGCTTTGTTGGCGTTAATAGAAGCTCTTACTTTTGTAAATAACTCAATGTACACATCACGTGCTACATCGTCTATTATTGGAATCATATCAGCTTCTGGTTTGGTTAATGGGTCGTAACCATATTTTACTTTAACTCTGTCACGCATTGCAGTGGAATATGACCGTGAAGTGTAATATGGTTCTTCATAATGGATTCCATCCAGATTTGGATAATGGCCAGCTATGAATCCGGCAAGACCTATTGCATAATCCTGTGCTGGAATAAATGCGTGGTCAATTCGACTATTGTGTACAGCGCCATTTCTGTACGCTTGATTGTATTCTGTTCCAAATAATCTATATTCAGCTCTAATCGGACTGTTAATAATATTAATAGGCATCCACACATGCAATTGGATATTCTCTGAATGCGCTTTATTGATTGCATATTCAAGCATGTTCCATGACGCTCTGGAATCCCAGCTTCTCTTATTAGCAGGATCACGCACAGCTTCATAATATTCACTTCCTACATACATAAATATTGCATCGCAATTCATATAAATAGCATTGTCTATAACAATGTCTATGTTTTCTTTTGAACCGAAAGTATTGTCCCATTCATTTACATACAATGCCCTTTGAAAAGGAAGGCTATTTTCAGCACTTGCTGCTTCTATACCGGCAAATATCAATAAAAACAATAGTATAAAATTGATAATATATCTCATAAATAGTCCCATATCATTAGAATTTTTTTTTGTTCGAAAGTTTGTCGAAGCATTTCCGATTATTTCCTCAGAATTTATTTGCATATTTCTGTAGATAACTAACTTAAGGACTAACTTGATAACCATATATATATATATCTTTCTATATCCTGGGCATTAGGAAAAAAATGCCGCTACATAGAGGTGGGTTTTTGTGATGAATCCATCAAAAGACCGCAGCCTATTGAATCCTAAAATTACTAAATCTACAATCCCATAATTTTGCAGTCATCCTCAGTAAGCAGACAATCAAAAGAGAAAGCATATTTATTAACGTTTTTAACAAATTCAAATCAATTGCTGAAAACAGTTTCAATATAGTTCCATGAAAGTAACCATAGTTATTCAAAACATTTATTCCCTACAACTTTCTGAGACTTTGTTAGTTTCACATAAAATCTTAAAAGTCTCAGTGGTTTTAGGAGCGTGATATTTAAGAGTATTAGTTACTGAACTTTATATATAATGAAAAAGGGGATGGCGCCCCAAATGGGCGCTTATGTTCTTTGATCCTAAACCTTTACGAGAATAATATCGTCTATGAAATACTGATCTCCAATAGCATTATAGGGGACCAAATAAAACTTTAAACGACCATCATTCACAGTTCCGGAAAACCCAGAAGTGGTAAATTTGGTTGAATATTCACTCCATGAAGTACCAAGGTTAACCACATAGTCTGATAATCCATAATTAGTATACGGAGATCCGTGCTTATGCAGTGAAATGGATAAGTCATGACCAGTATTGGAATAGGCCTTAAAGCTCAGACGATAGAGAGTATTTGGCTCAAGTACCAGACCAGGCTGATAAAGTTGAACATTACTCCCTTTTTGAGAGATCGTAATATGGCCGGCATGGGGACTCCCATCACCAGAAGCATCAGTCAAAAAAGTACCCTTACCACTGGTATAGAAGAGCCATCGGGTGGTACCGGACTCAAATCCCGGATTTAGGATGAGATTATTTGTAGTCTGTACAACTTCTGTGGTGAACTTCCAGGTATGCTCGGTTTGCATATTATTGTCTGCCAGATCCATTGCATCTGTGCCAATGTTAACAGTATAGGTTGTGTCAAATGCAAGGTCAGAAGCAGGAGTATAGGTCACCGTGTCACCGTTCCAGTTAAAGGTTCCCTTCATTGCAGGAGACGTCGAGAATGCTGACTCAACTGAAGTCTGATCCATTGTCTCGCTGAATGTGGCAGTAACTTGTGCAGTCACAGGAACACTTATTCCAGTAGGTGTATTATCAGTGACAGTTGGAGGAATATTCTCGTGTTCTGTCGTGAACTCCCAGCTATGTTGCAATTCTAATAGATTACCTGCCATATCCATTGCACCTGTTCCAATGTTAACAGTATATATTGTGTCAAATGCAAAGTCCGAAGCAGGAGTATAGGTCACCATGTCACCGTTCCAGCTAAAGCTTCCCTTCATTGCAGGAGACGTCGAGAATGCTGACTCAACTGATGTCTGATCCATAGTTTCACTAAATGTGACAGTAACTTGCGCAGTTACAGGAACACTTGTTCCAGTGGCTGTATTATCAGTGACAGTTGGAGGAATATTCTCGTATTCTGTCGTGAACTCCCAGCTATGCGGCAATTCTAATAGATTACCTGCCATATCCATTGCACCTGTTCCAATGTTAACAGTATAGGTTGTGTCAAATGTAAGGTCAGAAGCAGGAGTATAGGTCACTGTGTTATCGTTCCAGCTAAAGGTTCCCTTCATTGCAGGAGACGTCGAGAATGCTGACTCAACTGATGTCTGATCCATAGTTTCACTAAATGTGACAGTAACTTGCGCAGTTACAGGAACACTTGTTCCAGTGGCTGTATTATCAGTGACAGTTGGAGGAATATTCTCGTATTCTGTCGTGAACTCCCAGCTATGCGGCAATTCTAATAGATTACCTGCCATATCCATTGCACCTGTTCCAATGTTAACAGTATAGGTTGTGTCAAATGCAAGGTCAGAAGCAGGAGTAGGTCACTGTGTCACCGTTCCAGCTAAAGCTGCCTGCAGTTAAGGGAGACATCGAGAATGCTGACTCAACTGATGTCTGATCCATAGTTTCACTAAATGTGACATTTATTTGCGTGGTGACAGGAACATTTGTTCCTTTTGGCTCATTTTCGTTAACTATGGGAGGCGTGGTATCTGCTTCATTAACTATCTCCAATCTAACGTCATCAATGTAGTAATTGTCTCCAGATGCCGCAAATGCTGTAAGCCAGAATTGTAAACGTCCATCGTTCACTGTACCTGTGAAACCACTTGATGTAAATTCAGTTGTGAAGGTCTGCCAGTTCGTGCCGAGATTCGCTGTAAAGCCCAAACCATAGTTGGTATATGGTGAAACATGCTTAAACAGCCTTACAGTTAGGTCATGTCCTGTCGTTGAATATGCTGCAAAACTCAACCTATAGCGAGTGTTTGGTTCCAGGGTTATCCCTTCCTGATATAACTGTATGTTCGAACCGCCACTGCTCAAAGCAAGTCTAGCAGCATTATTTTCTTCATATCCAGGAGAAGCCATACTGAACGTTCCTGCTCCGTTCGTGTAGAACTTCCATGGAGTAGTTCCTGATTCAAAACCGGGATTCATGATAGAAGATATGACTGGTGCTTGTGTGCCAACAGTGCATGTTGCTGCATTGCTCATGATGCTACCTGCTGGATTTGTCACCTGGACGCGGAACTTCGAACCACTATCTGCTAAGATAGTTGCCGGTGTTTTGCATGATGGATTGGTTGCACCAGGGATATTCATACTGTTCTTCTGCCACTGATAGATTAATGGTGCAGTCCCGGTAGCTACTACGCTAAATGTTGTGGTCTGACCTGTTGCAACGGTTTGATCCGCAGGATGGGTTGATATGCTGGGTAACTCAATTGCACTTACCTTCTCTAATCTGATGTCATCAATGTAGTAGGTGTCTCCAGATTTCGCAAATGGTGCAAGTTTGAACTGTAAACGTCCATCGTTCACTGTACCTGTGGGACCACTTGATGTAAATTCAGTCGTGAAGGTCTGCCAGTTCGTACCGAGATTCGCTGTAAAGTCAGGCGCATAGGCAGTATATGGCGAAACATGCTTAAACAGCCTTACAGACACGTCATGTCCCGTCGTTGAATAACCTGCAAAACTCAGCCGATAGCGGGTGTTTGGTTCCAGGGCTATCCCTGTCTGATACAACTGGATGTTCGAACCGCCACTGCTCAAAGCAAGCTGGGCCGTATTGCTTCCTTTATGGCCAGGAGATACTGTATTAAAGGTCCCTGTACCACTCGTATAGAACAGCCAGGGAGTAGTTCCTGATTCAAAACCCGGGTTCTTGATCGAAGATAGGACCGGTGCTGGTGCTTGTGTGCCAATGGTGTATGCTGCTGTGGCTATACTGCTTGGTGTTAATCCTGTTTTCCATGCTCTGGCTTTTAAGTTGGTAGTTGAGGAAATAACGATCGGTGTTGAGTATATCGAAGAGGTTTCAGTAGGTGTAGTGCCATCTTCAGTATAGCGAATTGTTGTGCCTGTGGTACTTGTTGAGATGGAAATACTTTGAGAGTCTGGATAAGTGCCTGAGTGAAGAGACAATGTTGGAGTGGAAACGATTGTTGACGGACCACCTGACGAAGACGGTGGAAGGTTATGCAAACCCTCATACACTGTTTTTCCTTCGACAACCTTGTTTCTCCATGGATAGGAAAATACGGCTTCGGCGTTACCTCCATATTCACATGTTTTCATTATTTGATTGAAAAATGCAGGATTTGAATCAGGATATATTTTTGAATAAGTAATATATGAAATCGGCATAATAGGAATATCATCAACTTCAGTTTTCAATTTATTGATACTGTATTTAAAACCTCTTAATGTTGATCCATATAATTGTCCTGCATAAAAATCCAGCAAATGATTATCAGACATATACCTTGGATCAAATCCATGCAATGACCTATACCCGTCTGCGGCATTTGCAGAGACTAACAGGTTGGGATTTGCTTTGTTGGCGTTAATAGAAGCTCTTACTTTTGTAAATAACTCAATGTACACATCACGTGCTACATCATCTATTATTGGAATCATATCAGCTTTTGGTTTGGTTGATGGGTCGTAACCATATTTTGTTTTAACTCTGTCACGCATTGCAGTGGAATATGACCGTGAAGTGTAATATGGTTCTTCATAATGGATTCCATCCAGATTTGGATAATGGCCAGCTATGAATCCGGCAAGACCTATTGCATAATCCTGTGCTGGAATAAATGCGTGGTCAATTCGACTATTGTGTACAGCGCCATTTCTGTACGCTTGATTGTATTCTGTTCCAAATAATCTATATTCTGCTCTAATCGGACTGTTAATAATATTAATAGGCATCCACACATGCAATTGAATATTCTCTGAATGCGCTTTATTGATTGCATATTCAAGCATGTTCCATGACGCTCTGGAATCCCAGCTTCCCTTATTGACAGGATCACGCACAGCTTCATAATATTCACTTCCTACATACATAAATATTGCATCGCAATTCATGTAAATAGCATTGTCTATAACAATGTCTATGTTTTCTTTTGAACCGAAAGTATTGTCCCATTCATTTACATACAGTGCCCTTTGAAAAGGAAGGCTATT
>Ga0255401_1193_pt1 | contig 9000 bp, 7 predicted proteins | sample ANMaggSSYBR01F13_FD_182110 | JGI IMG/M metagenome (GOLD analysis project Ga0255401, IMG submission 182110) | Sediment cell enrichment communities from methane seep in Santa Monica Basin, California, United Staets - ANME aggregate JGI... | ecosystem: Environmental > Aquatic > Marine > Cold seeps >...
GATAATTGTTCTGCGGTTAAGTTTATCGCACCCATGAGGTTGGCGTTTTTAAAGTTTACAGCACTCATTTTAGCACCCTCGAAATTTACTTGAAAAAAATCAGCTTCTTCAAAGTGTGCTCCTCTTAAATCGGCACCGTTAAGGCCGACATATCTCAGCATAGCTTTCTCAATCGGATGTTACTCTTTAAATTGATCCCAATGATCAATAAAAATATTCCGGAAGACATCCTTATCTTGCATCTGAATTGGCGTTTGTTTCATGTCTTTATAATAATCATGAAACCATTCCCATCAATAATAACTTGATATCATTGACTAAAAAATGGAAATTACTATACTATCAAGTGAATCAATGGTTGCCCCCTTTATTCAGACTTTCTTTGTCCACATGTATCATCCCATTCTTTTAATAATTTATCGAATTCAACCGCAGGGTCATATTCCTTTGGTAACCCTCTATTGTATTTCCATACTCTTTCTTGCAAGAACTTGCCCGGGATACCTAATAAAAATCCAGCTAACGCCCAAAACGGGTTCAAACCAAAATTATATGCAACTGCGCCTGCTGCAGCTATCCCTCCGAAAATAAATACGCTTAACAGACAACTACCAGGAGCTTCGATTGACTCTTTTGCATTCCACTCCCGCACACATTGCTCCGTCAAGGTTCTACAGGTTCTTGCACGATCTGCAACTATATCAGGTATAACCCCATCTCCAAGTTCTAGTGCTTTATTAATTCGTTTGATTGCTGTTTCAGCTCGCTCTGGAAGCCCCTTTTTCTCCGAGAAATCAACGTGATAAAGGGCATCGTCGATTTCTTTCTCGAACCAATCTCGGACTCGCTCATGTAAATTTTCACCTAAAAAGTCCCGTTGACAGATCGGGATGCGTTCACAGGCTCGCACTATCGGTAGATAGTCCTGAATCTTCTCGGCGGGGATCTCCTGTAACTGTGATCCGAGGGTGTGCATCGCCAAGCTGATAGCTGTTGGGGCAGCGTACAAAAATGACACGCCGAACAACGTAAAGATAGCTAACGCCTTTTGTGCATGGTTTATATCGTTGGCACTGCCCACGAATCTCACAGCCTTTTCGAGAGCGGTGATGTCTTTATTACTAAGTGTAGGTTGCCCCGTTTCTGATGGCAATAACTGGATAACTCGCCAATTCACGTAGCCAAACCACAGCGCCCAATTTGTTGAGTCCAAGATCTGAGCCTTGTCGAGGTATTTCTTCGCCTCATCAGGAACAAGTGCTTTCAGAGACTTCGCTGCGAGTTCGATGTATCCCTCTGCCTCAAGGGCATCCCCGCTCCGTTTGACATCGATGATTGCGTTTGCAACGTTTTGTGTGGACTCTGCAAGCTGGTCAATGCTGGCGGCGATTTCACGCAGTCCAGCCGCAACTTCACCTTCAACATCATTTGTTAGTGTTTTTGATGCCGTTGAGTCAAACCACTTCGAGAGATAGCCTGCAAGCTCTGTTACCAATATATCGAATATCAAAACTTACCCCCCTGTCTTTTGAAATATAACAAGTAATTGTATAATTTTCCGTTTAAATACTACACATAAAAAATGTTGACAACAAAATTGTAATTTTGTATGTTTTATCAACTGGTTAACACGTAATAAATGGAGATAGACGTGTACGGATAAACACAATGAGAAAAATTCCCGCCGCCCTGAATGCACAGTTCAGCGCTTTATTGGTTAAAAACAAAAAGTCCTCTTGATTTTTAGGAATGGTCAGTGCGCGCAGGCCCCAGCCAGGTTCTTTGAATTTAATTCTTATACTTGAGTTGTTATCAGAATACAAAATAAATTCGTAAGCGTTCACGGAACGTCGAAATTGGAAATTTGGCCTTCATGCTTTTGTACTGTTCTTCCCAATTTCCAAATTCAAGTTTCAAGCCGTGAACGGCTACAGAAATTTATATTGTTTGTTAACTCTGAAACATTTGTTATAGATAATTTAGGTGAAACTAAATTAATCTTGTCGGTATTTGATAGCTTTATATACTTTGCACGGCTATAAACTGCGCTTTTTGAAACGGTCAGGATTATGAGGAAAAATTAAACCACGAAGGACACGAAGTGGCACGAAGATTAGAATTAATGCTTTTTATAATTTCTTTGAGTTCTTCGTGAGCTTCGTGGTGAAAAAAACATAATAGAAAAGCTCAAATTTTGACCGGTCACAGTATAAATGACTCTGTTGATTTACTCCGATTTTGAAAATCAGAACACACCATGTTGCGTTATGCTCAAACATTACACACAATATATTGTGCCAATTTTTCTGAGAAGCTAGTAAATCAACAGAGTCATAAATGGAGATTTAAGAGATGGTGCTTACGTGGGTGTTATTTGTTGTCGGATTGTTGATGCTTTACTATGGAGCGGAATGGCTTGTAAAAGGAGCGTCCGATCTCGCGCGAAGCCTTGGTTTAACGCCACTGGTTATAGGCTTGACAGTAGTTGCATTCGGCACTTCGGCACCAGAGCTTGTTGTAAGTATTATTTCGTCTTTTCAAGAAAAGAGCATGATAGCTGTAGGCAATGTTGTGGGAAGCAATATTTGTAACATAGCCCTTGTCCTCGGCCTGTTGTCTTTATTTATGCCTATTAAAAGTGATGAATCTGTTGTTAAGCGGGATATCCCTATTATGCTCGGAATATCTTTATATCTCCTGCTGATTTCTCTAAATTCTAAAATAGGAAGGCTTGAGGGGGCTACTCTGTTAGGTGGAATAATTATTTATGTCTGTTTGAACTATTATTATGCGGTAAAAGGAACTAAACGGGCATCTAGCGGAGAGAAATTTAGTAAAGGGCTTGCAGCAGAGGACATTGAACACATTCCTTCCAGGGCGAGACAAATTACCTTGATTGTAACGGGAATTCTATTCGTAGTAGCAGGTGCACAGGTACTCATAGATTCAGCAGTAAAAATTATGCATACATTTGGCATAAGCGAAAAGTTTATTGGACTTACAGTTGTAGCATTCGGAACTTCGTTGCCGGAACTTGCCACTTCCGTTGTCGCGGCAATAAAAAAGGAGATGGATATCAGCATCGGCAATCTGGTGGGAAGCAATGTTTTCAACATACTCGGGGTGCTTGGGGCGGCCTCTCTGGTTAGACCTGTTTTGATCCCGGGTGGTTTTATTCAGAGCGGTTTACTAATTGATTACCTGGTTATGATGTTTATTAGTTTTCTTCCCTGGGTAATGATGAGAAAAACAAACACAGTTATGAGAAGAGACGGAGTTGTCCTTTTATTCTGCTATGTTGGATACATAGCCCATCTTATAGTTAAGGTATTGTGACTTTAAACGTAACTACTCTGGTGGATAGACTGAAGGTGGATGGCTGTACGGTATCATGGAATCTTTGGGATAAGGGCAGAAATTGCAGGGCCAAATATGGCCCTGCAATTAAATGTATATGATGTTAATTGATTTAATGCTCCAGTCTCAGGCCCCATCCTTCGAACATAAATAAGATGGCAAAACCATACCACAGCGTGTAACCCACATAGAAAACCAGAGAAAATATAACAATTCCCATTTTGTCGGTAATTTTTTGTGGTTCAATTGTATAGTAGTTATAAGAAGTTTCAATAACCTTCTTTATAACCAATGCAACTACTTTGGCTTCTTTGAACAGCTTCTGCTTTTTCAAGTCTTTATCTGCTGCCTTTAGAGCCGTATGCCAGTTATAAAGAACCTGTCTCTCATTGTAGTCATATTTGTTTGAGACCGTTGCACCGTCATTATTATACATGCTCTTTGAATCTTCTAGACAGTTTGTAAGGATATTGCCGAGATCGCCGGATACATTTAGCTGGGCTCCTGAAACTTTCGCTGTTGCTCCAGCATTTGTAAACAGTATGGCTGTCTGTTGCGCCTGATTTTCGTCCGCCATTTTCAGGGCCATGTTTACAGTATTTCCCTTAAACGTATCTGTTTCTTTTTTTACCTTAGGGATATAATTGGCTGAACCTTTGGAAATGGAGTTATACAGATCATCCAGATATTCCATGCCGTTCTGTCCATTAAAGACAGGTGAAAATATTATAAACAAGATAACAAAAAAAACCACCAATAATCCAAAACCGCCGTAAAATTCTTTTTTATTAGCAATCATAATTACACCTCCTCTCCCTTAAGTTTTGGAATGTTGGTCAGAAACGTTCCAATTACCCAGACTGAAAATACGCCTATTACAATGAAGAATGCCCACACACCTATACTTTCAAGAAAGGCGGCGGTTCCCGGATCAATTTTAATAACATCCATTGCATTCAGTTTTGCGGGCAGGGCAAAGATACGGTTAACAAAACCAGCCATGACGGCCATTGCATAAAAGCCGCGGATTGTGATGCAGGGACGACCTTTGTTACCAATGCACCTACCTGGATTCCCAGAAGGGAGCCAAGGAGCATGCCCATAGCGAGCGTATAAAAGATAAAGCCGTAAATAGCATACTGGCTTATTGATGCATAACCTGCTGTGAAAACGATCTGAAAGATATCGGTTCCAACTGTGGTCATTGATGAAACGCCAAGAACATAAACGAATATGGGGAACGTCAAAAATCCTCCGCCAACACCCATAATACCTGCAGCAAGTCCTACAAGCGCGCCGCTGAGTACTAAAAATACCCATGAAATGCCTCTGCCTCCCGGTACAAGATCAAAATCAAATTTGACCAAAGGAGGTATTTTAACAGCCTGGAGTTTTTGAGGAAGGCCGCCCATATCAGCGCCTTCGCTTTTTCCACCATGTGCACCCTCATCTGCTGCACCAGGGGCCTTTCTGGCTTTAAGAAAGTCTGTCAAAGAATAAATACCCAGAAAACCCAGCATAAGTGAATAGACAGTCGTGATAAAGGCATCGCTGAGTACCGGGTTGATTTCGTAAAGTACGCGATTAAGAACTCCGCCGGCCGTGGCTCCTATGATCGCCCCTATTAGGAAGACTATGGCCAGAGGCACTGATACGTTTCCTAATTTCCTGTGAATTACGCTTCCCATTATCGCTTTGGCAAAGATGTGAAAGAGGTCGGTTCCAACTGCAAGGATACCTTTGATTCCTGCGCTCATCAGGGCTGGAGCGATGATAAAACCACCGCCGGCTCCGATACAGCCGGTAATCAGGCCAGCACCCATTCCAATAAGGATTGATACGATAAAGATACCTGTACTGTAAAAAGCAGGGCTGTAAGCCTTTTTCCCGCCAAGAAGTTCAGGAAGGGCTCCGCCGATTTGATCCGCAAAAGCAAAACCACCCAGTATTACAGGGATGGTAAGCAGGCCAAGAATAATAAGCCGCTTTTTGTCACCAAGTATTGTATTGGAAACATCAAGCTCCCATTTTGCATGGGCTCTTGCGCCCATCATCATAAAACTGCCCAATTGTTTAAAAAAATTCATAGCAATATTTCTCCTTTTATAATTATGTTCAATATCAGTTACTTATTCAAAATAATGAATTCAATAATTGTGATTGTATCCCCTCCCTTCTTTATTATTGAAATTTGATAATGGTCATTAAAAAAACACGCTTATTACCTAAGTTGAGCGCTTTTTTGCGAAGAAATGTGCCAAGATCTTGATGCAGCAAGGTTTGCGAAAATCGTAGGCATACCAATGGATATGTCGAGACTTTTCGCAAGTCCTTGATGCGCAATAGATTGGTGCAGGTCGAGTAAAAAATCGCTCAATTTAGGTATTACTCTATTATAATTTTACGTCCATGTCTGATAATAATCTTTGCTGCCTTTTTTTTCAGGTCGTCTTCTAATCCAATTACTTTAAGCGCATCTTTAAGCTTTATCATGCCGAGGATTTTATCTTTGCTTGTCACGGCAATGTGGTCGAGGTCGTTTTTTAAGCATGACTTCAATTGCATCAGTAATCTTGTCCTCTACAGAAACAGATGGCCTTATGGAAAGATTTTTATCCATGAGGAGAGTAATATCTTTAACCTTTAGTTTTTCCATTATATTCCTTTTTGAAAAGGGTCTCCTTCTTTAGGCCTCAGTGGCTTAACTGTTACAAGCGTTAGCTAAATGCAATGCAGGTGCCAAAAAATCAGACAGCGGGAATAAAATCTTAATTACCTGTAATAATTATTAATTGTTTATCAATTTTATTAATTGTGTTTGGATTTTAATTTTTTTGTAAACTATCAGGTTACAGTAGTTGATGTGCAGGGATGAAGATTTGACAGATAGATTGTGAAATATCAATAAGTTAAGGTGGTGAAACAATTAGTTTACAGCAAGGATGTCGGAGAGTGATTTATATTTTTTGTAATAATTTTACCACGGATTTTCACGGAATTACACGGAATCTAAGTCCAAATTTAATATTCTTAACACAGTTATAACTTGCATTTCTGTCATTCCGAACCCAGCCGAATATAGGCGGGGTTCGGAATCTTAAGATTTTTTCCTACGGTCGAAATGACAAATAAGCTCAATTTGTGGTAGTGCGTAGTATATTCTTATAGTAACTTACTCATTGTTTGCAATTTTCAGTGAAACTCCGTGTAGTTCCGTGGTGAACTTTTATGTTTTTTATTTAAATATTTCAGTGTTAATGTTCTCTTCTTTTATGAGTCTGTGGAGATATTGTCTTTGCAGGTCAGCCTGCTCGGCAGCCCTGGAAATATTACCCTTATTTTGTTGAAGGATCCAATGAATATATTTGTTATGAAAAGCCTTTATAACCATTTCCTTTGCCTCTTTAAATGGAAGTGTATAAATGTTGTGATCAAGAACAGGCAAAGTATGCGCTACAGGTTCTTGTGGCAGGATATCTGAGATTTTAATAATATCGGATTGGCAGAGGATGGCCCCGCGCTCAATACAGTTTTCCAGTTCCCTGATATTTCCGGGCCAGCTTTTGGACATTAGTGCTGATATTGCCTCAGGATCTATACCACTTATTTTTTTATCGTTTAACGACTTGAATTTTTTGAGAAAATGATGTGATAGAGTTGGGATATCTTCTTGTCTTTCCCTTAAAGGGGGCATGTGTATATTGATAACATTCAGCCTGTAAAAAAGATCTTCTCGAAATTGTTTTGTTTCTATCAGCTTTTTAAGATCCTGATTGGTTGCAACTACAAAACGGATGTCTGCTTGTTTTGTTGTTAGACCTCCGACCGGCTTGTATTCCCCTTCTTGCAGGAGCCGAAGCAATTTGGCCTGCATGGCCATGTTCAGGTCTCCTATTTCGTCTAAGAAAAGAGTACCCTGGTCCGCATCTTCAACAATTCCTCTCTTGTCTTTCCATGCTCCTGTAAATGAACCCTTGATGTGCCCAAAAAGCTCGCTTTCTATTATTTGTTCAGGCATGGCAGTACAGTTTACTGTTATGAAAGGCTTGTCTTTGCGGTGGCTTGAATAATGAATAGCTCTTGCTGCCAGTTCTTTACCGGTACCACTTTCTCCGCTTATAAGAACCGTAGCTGTTGATTTGGCCACCTGATCAATCATTGTTATGATTGACATAATAGCAGGGCTGGAACCGATAATAGGAAGAAATCCTTTTTTCTGCCGGAGGGACTTTTTCAGGGTTATATTTTCTTGTGTGAGCTTTTGCCATGCCATGGCCTTATCAATTGTTATAAGTATCCGTTCTTTACGAAAGGGTTTGGATATATAGTCAAAAGCCCCTTTTCTGGTTGCTTCTACAGCGGTTTCAATAGTGGCATATGCTGTCATAATTACCACAATAGCAGAGGACTGAATATTTTTTACCATATCAAGGATGGCTATCCCATCCATTTTCGGCATTTTCAAATCAGTTATTATGATATCAAATTGCTGTTTTTTCAGCAGTTCTGCGACCTTCAAAGGATCGCATTCTGTTTCAACAATATGGTTGGTTTTTTCTTCAATTATTCTTTTTAAAAGGACAAGCATATCCTTTTCATCGTCAACTATTAAAACCCTTCCATCCATAATTAGTCCCGTTTAGCCCTGAGTGTAATGGTAAAGGTCGTTCCTTTTGGATTGCTGCCGGAATTGGCTGTATTGCTTTCACAGATAATAGTTCCCTCGTACTTGGTTACAATGCCATGACTTACAGACAGACCTAAACCCGTGCCTTCCCCTTCACTCTTTGTTGTAAAAAACGGATCAAAAATTTTATCCATGTGTTCAGGCGGGATACCATGTCCATTGTCGCGAACAATTACAACCACCTTTTCATTATTAGCATCAAGAACCGAACTTATCCACAAGACACCTCCATTTTTCATTGCAGCCGTTGCGTTATTAACCAGGTTCAGTATTACCTGCTGCATTTGTCGCAAATCACCTTTAACTTCAGGAAGATCCGGCGAGAGACTCAATCGAAGGTCAATGTCGTTCATATCCAATGAGTGTTTAACCACGTCCATGATACTTCTGATAGGTTTATTGATATCACAGTATTCGTAAATGTCCTCTCCATGACGGGCAAATCTCAGCAGGTTTTCCACCACTGCCTTGCAATGAAGGCCGTGGCGTTCAATTGTTTTCAAGTCTTGATAAAGCTGGCTGTTTTTTTCACATTTTTCCAGGAGAAGATCGGTAAAACCCAGGATAATACCAAGCGGGTTGTTGATCTCGTGTGCAACTCCCGCAGACAGGGTTCCCATTGAAGCAAGTTTTTCAGTATTAATAAGCTGGTTTTCCAGCTTCTTGCTTTCTGTAATATCTTTGGCAATGCACAGAACCGAGATTACATTGCCTTTCTCGTCCTTGCGTGGCATAAAGTTAGCACTGAGCCACATCTGATATTCCCCTCTGACTATCATAAACTCATCCCGCATGCTTTTCCCAAACTGGAACACCGATTTGATAAGCTTGAGTTGTTTTTCGGCAACTTCTTGTGAAAAAAGATCTGAAAGCGGTCGGCCTATAAATTGCGATGGGAATCCTCCAAAAAAAGCAGCGGGATGACTGTTGAGAGATCGAAAGCGTCCGGAGCGATC
>Ga0255401_1202_pt1 | contig 8770 bp, 8 predicted proteins | sample ANMaggSSYBR01F13_FD_182110 | JGI IMG/M metagenome (GOLD analysis project Ga0255401, IMG submission 182110) | Sediment cell enrichment communities from methane seep in Santa Monica Basin, California, United Staets - ANME aggregate JGI... | ecosystem: Environmental > Aquatic > Marine > Cold seeps >...
TAGATCATAATAATCCTCATAACGAACAGAGCTTTCACCAGAAATAGTTTCCAAAGCTGAAATTGAAAGTTTTGTACCAAAAAACTTCTTTAAAAATCCGGATGCATTTTCATAAGCTCCGTTAATATTCAGCAAATTAGCAAATTCGGATAAAAAATATGAGTAACAACGTACTGGCAAATTTAATACAATATCTAAAGGCGCAAAACTTACATCGCCTATATGGTAAAGATACCGTGTCACTTTCATCTTTCCAAAAATTGAGAAATATGACTTTTCACTTGTTCTGCCTCTTCTGGCAATTCCTTGAGCGGTTTCTATTGTTTTGCCATAATTACCTTTATTCTGGCTGGCAAAGTACAACTGCATTGTAAATATTCGGCCAACCCCTTCCGTTGTTATTTCAATAACTTACAAGGGGTAATTGTGGGTATATCGAACATTATTGCGTGACTATATTTACATGGTCCCAAAGACATATTTTTTAACCTATTGAAATTGTTGTTATTTTAAAATATGTATTATTTGTTGTGAGATATAGCCCATATATTCAGTGTCAAAAAGTACCACATAACTTATTGAAATTAAAGCATAAGGGGTTAACCGAATATTTACACTGCATTAAAAGAAACCCCAATTTTATCAATTGGTTGAAAATTGATGCTTCCATCTTATGAGCATCCTGGTTTCCTCCGTTGAGAACACCAAATAATATTTGGTTGAACTTTTCCTTACAACCATCTAAACATTTTTCAATATTAGGGGAGTGTTTTCCTGGAGCAGTTAAGGTGTTTTTGCTAACATGTGCCATATTAATCCTCCTATGTTGATTAATTTAGGCTCAACCGGAACTGGTGTGATGCCTAACACCGTCAACCGGAATCAATGTGGTCAATGAAATCAAACTGTTACGCAAACTATTGTTAAGATATCAATCTTTTAACGATGGTATTAAGAGCAAAAAAATTGGCACTTTTGATTTTGATGTAACCACCTGTAAAACAACGCAAAAATGGCAAAAAGAGGGTCATTTTACCACACCAGTTCCGGTTGACCCTTAATTTATTAGAAGGTTAATATGGCACACACCGTCTCAGAGGTCTATAGCTATCTTATCTTATTGCTTAATATTAATTTTAACGGTATGTTTAATTTTGGTTACACTCAAATCATTTCGCTACGAAATTTCACGGCAAAAAGAAAGAATCATATAATGATTGGACAGCAGTAATTTGATGTTCAATAGAAAAATTTTCTTCAACATACCGTCGGCCAGCATACCCCATCTGTTTCGCCTTTTCAGGGGCGGACAGAATTGTGATGATCGCGTCAGCAATAGCCGTAGAGTCTTTACAAGGAACAAGCAAGCCGTTCACCCCATTTTCGATGATGTCCAGGACCCCACCTGCCGCAGTCGCCACCACTGGTTTCCCTGCAGCCATCCCTTCAATCACCACCAGGCCAAAAGGTTCGGGCTCGGACGAAGCATGTACGACCACGTCTAATCCAGACATTAAACGTGAAACATCGCTACGGAAGCCGGTAAAAATAATCTTATGCTCAATGCCCAATGACTTGACTAAAGATTTCACTTTTTGAGTATGTTTCCGGTTGAGGTTAACAGCCCCCTCTTTCTCGAACTCTCCAATAATAACACCTTTTAAGTCAGGGAATTTCCTTGCGGCGCAGGCAATTGCCTCCAGAAAATAGTCATGGCCTTTCCACCAATCAATCCGGCCAATAAGGCCAATCAATGGGTCATCAGGCTTGCAATGGAACTCCTTACGAACCTGTGCGGCATCGTAATAGCGTGTAAATTGAGACAGATTTACTCCATTGTGAATAATTGCCGCTTTGGCACGTGGTTTCCCTTTATCAATATGATATTTTTCTACGTCTTTAGATATAAAGATGAAGGTATCGACAAACCAGGCAAAAAAAATGTCAAACAAGGTCATCTTTGGATATCCGTGGTTATGTGAAATGCACGGTACACCGGTTATACGTGCAGCAATGATTTCTGATTTGCCTCGGGGCAAATCGTTATGCGTATGAATCAGGTCGATTTTGTTTTCCCGAATAGCCTGCACAAACAACTTGATCCTGGGCGCTTGAAATAGCAGAAATTTACGAAAGGCTTTCAGAGAAAAGTAGAACTCACAAGCCCTTTCGCCGAAGCAGGCCTCAATTCTGCCGCCAATATCTCTGTTTTTCCGGGGGGCGGGCGACCTTGGGCCCTGTTCTTCTTTGCACTTCTTCAGATCAATGGTTTTAATGCCTGATTCGGAGAGCTTTTCTCTGATATGCGATTGCTTATGTGTGTCAAAAAGTACAATTGGCTCATACCGATCCCTATCCAGTCCTCTTGCCAGGCGGTCAACAACTACTGCCACTCCACCTTCGACGATTCGTGTTACGTATAAAATCCTTCGTGGTTTCATGATTTGGCTGATAAATTAGTTTGTGGTTTGACCAAAAATGTCACGTTGTGCAAAGTATCATGCTTACCGTATAGTGCCGCCAACTGGGGGCCCAGTTTGTCCCAATCAAACTGATGAGCATAGTCAAAAATCTTAGATTCAGACCAGGATCGGGTTCTAGCATCCTGCAATGCAGAGACCAGGCCGTTTGGCTGAGATGTATCGTATAGGATTCCTACCTCTGAGGTTATGACCTCGGGGAACGAGGTGATAGCGGGAGCAATGATGGGCCGTCCAAACGACAATGCCAGAGCAGCAGCGCCGGACGTTGTTATATCCTTATAGGGCAAAACGAAAACGTCACAGGCATTCATATAAAGTTGGATAGCTTCATCAGGTATGAACTCCGGCACCAGCATTATCCTGGAGTTACTGCGCGTTAGGTCCAATAGCCTTGACTCATAACTGTCAACCCCAAAGATCCGGCCAGCCACTAGTAGTCTTGCCCCGGGCCATTCTACTGTCTCAAAGGCCTCAAACAAATCCTCTAATCCCTTATAGGGGCGAAGCAGACCCATAAATAGATAGACAAAAGCGTCGCCAGGCAACCCCAACCGGAGACGCGCTTCGGTTTTTTGAAACATGGTTCGGATAATACCCTATATAATTGCCATGTGGAATAACAGAGATACCATTCTTTCTCTTATATATAGCTCTTATGAGCTTACGGGAATGATGGTTATGAACGTGGACGGAATCAGCTAACAAAAAAACCACATAGCGGGCTATCCAGATCTGCATTCTCCCTCGTAGCGATTGTTTGCCGGATTTGAAAAGGTCGTGAACAGTGAACACAATAGTCTTTCCTGCCAGTTTTCCGAACAAAAATGTAAGTGCGAATTCAATCAGGCAGAGAAAATCCAGAAATATTCTTACTATGCGAATTTCGATCAGTTTTTTTAAAAATTTTGATTTGTCATTGTTTTTCGGAGGTGAATAGGAATATTTTATCCAGTGCAAATGAATACAGTCACAAGACTTGCCTTTGGATAGCAGCCACTTCAGATTGAATTCGCGTTCCAGATGGACTTCAAGCCCTTGACGTTCCAAAGTTTCTTTGAATAGGAGAATATAGGGATTTAGAACAGTATCAAAGGCGGAAAAAATAGTAACTCGCATCTTGAACCTCCGTTAAAGCATTGGCGTGCACTGACGTCAACACCGGCTTTGCGTATTAAAGCCTTATCACAGTTTTGACGGCTGTCTTGATGGCACTCACAAAAGATTTCACTGCATCAAACCTGCGCTGGTGTTTCTCTTTCGACTGGCAGCGCTGCCTGAAATCGTCAAGATATTGCTGTCGTTCATGAAGATCGGGAAAGAGACGCTCCAATGTCGCATCCAAGTAATCGTTTGCAAGCGAAAGCAGTTTGTAATCAAGATGCATGTGCTGAGAAACGGCGCTACGCTGTGATCGGGTAATTAGTTCCTTTTGGGGGGAAACATTGCGGCGGATGTACGAACAGTCTTTGAACTGCTCCGGGAAGAGGCCCTCGAGTGCGATGCAGGACTCATCGAATCGTTCGGTGACAAGAAGTATTAGCCGGCCCTGTTGCATACGTTTGTGAATCCTGGCAAGCGCCTCTTCACTCCGGCTGCCTCCCAAAACGTATGTCTGTCCATTCCTCCACATGGGATTATCAACCTCCTCCAACGCATGAACATAGAACTCAGAAAAACTCTTTCCCTTGGCAAAGCCACCTCGGTAATTCGCAGCTTTCTGATACCTGTAGCTTGAGATAAAACGATCGACTGGGTTGCGCACAAAAGCAACACCAATAACTTCGGTGTCTTCCGCGTCGTATGGCAGGTCCCCGGAGAGCATGTGGCAACTGTAGCAACGAATCCATTTATGATAGCGCATAAGCCAGCGGAGTTGTTGGGTCGATAATACCCAATCCTGGACAAGCATTATGTCGCGGTGGAATCCCTTGCCGAAGTTATTCCGACAAATATTTAGAAACGTAGCCCCTGCACATTTCCAGATATGAATATGAAAAAAAATCCTTTGCATTGGTTCACCAATCAGAAAACCCTGAGGTTTTAAGAGATACTATTCTTTATCAACTCCTCAAGCTCCTTAATCCGGTGTTGCCAGGAATTTTCCAAAGCGACTTTCTTACGCTTCAGGGTGTCCCGAAATGTGTCCGGGGATAGAGCTTTTTCTACTTTTTCCAAAAAGTCAGATGGCCTTTGAGCAATTCTAATGACATCTCTTAAATCGTTTGCCCCTCCCATGTCGGTGCTGACGATTGGCTTTCCCATTGCAAGGTAGTCATGAAACTTAAGCAAATTGTTTCCCTTTGTATGTTCATTTATCTTAAATGGGACAATCGCCACATCGAAATAACGTATGTAGTCTGGAAGGGTCTGATAATCTACAGGTGGTACGTGATAAACATTTTCAAACTTCAAATATCGCTTGGTGAAATATGATTCAGCGGGTCCGATAAAAACATACTGCCAATTTGGTCTTTGGTCTAAAAGAAAATCGAGCAGGCTAAAATCAATTCTAAACGTATTGATATTGCCGCTATATCCAATGATAGGCTTTTTCTTACTTTTAATCCGCTCAAGAAAATCAATGGTTTTATAGCTTTTACGATCAAAATTATAATAGTTCGTACCATTTTTGATCACATGTATGTTTTTGTTCAAAAAACTGTATTTATTTCTTAAATGGTCATTAATAGATAGAACAATATCAGATGATTTTGCATATTTTTCTATGTTGCGTGAGAAAATTGCCCTGGCTTCAACTGCTTCACTTGGATAGTATTCCACAAAATCATCGCAAAAATCAAAAATTGACAAATCCGCTTTTTTCAGTAATTCATCAAGCAGATACTGGAGAGAGTTTTTAGGGCTGTTGATAAAAAGAATAAATGGCATATTAGAATTTATCAGGCGTATAATGTTTAAGTTTATGCGATTTTCAAGTTTTTCCAACGAAGAAAAACGTCTTTTAAACGGAAGAAAAGTAAGCGGAACATATTCCCATATTTTAGAAGTTTTTTTTGATGGAAAAAGTTTACCTGCTATATGTGACGAAGTGTTGAGGTGTTTGCTTTTGTGCGTGAATACCTTTCGTATTGAAAGCAATGGATCCACAAAAATAACCTTATGAATAAGATGAAATTGTGCTATTTCAGCCATCATACTCTGGTTACGCCCCCACATATTGTTCCAAGGCAAAAAACCAAAGCAGATTATATTGTAAGCGCTGTGTTTTTTTTTATTGCCCTGATTTTCCATCGTAAGTCTTACAATCCCCATTGGTTATTATGCACATAACCTGCTTCAATAAGCGTATCACCCGAAATTTCCTTGAAAAGAGCTATATTCTCGGGACTGAAATGATTTTTCCAATCCCCTATGATCCCTTTTCGGTAGAAACTTTTAGAATCACCGTCACCTGGCCGCCTGCCTTTTGCCCTTTTCTGAAATGTGTTTAACTCCAAACACTTTCTTACATGAACAATTCTGCTGTCTACTCCCAAAAACTCGAACACACCTCTGAGCGTGGATAAAGGTTCTGATTTCATCTCTTCATATCGAACGATTAACACCTGATCCGGTTTTTCAGTAGCAAGCCTTGAATATAACTCAAAATCCTTTTTAGTCTCATAATATGTCAGAACAGCCTTTAGAAATTTGTTATCAAGATATTTTTTCTCGGGACCGTCAAACAGTCCTCTCCAGCTATTAGATAGCCTCGTCCCATGAAAGGCCAATGATACACACGCATCCCTGAAGTCCCGCAGCATGACAATGACCTGTGTTTTTGGAAACAGATCCAAGATACGTAATATGTCTTGATCCGGGGTTTTATCTCCCAATTTTTGAGCCGACAATTTGTTACATTTATTCCTGAGGTTTGTAATCAAACCATTCTTGATTAACTTCCAGGTTTTTTTCGTTATGTTAGCTTCAACCCCGTCAAATAAAAATTCAGGCCAATCGGCAAGGTGCTGGAAGTGAAAATCCTGATGAAACCCAAAGTTTTCCGCGGAGTCACAGAAGAGTGAGGGATGAGTTGTGAGCAATTCTGCCATCCATGTTGTGCCGGATTTGCCTCGGCCTGTGACAAAGAAGAGCATATTGCCATTTTGAAAATCGGTATCATGCAACTGGAATTTGAGATTTAAAATGAACCTTCTCAACTGGCTTTTCAAGGGCTTTCTTGGAGCATATTTTATCATAATAGGACCATCCTGATCTCTATACTTTATAGAGACGAGTGATAACGCTTTTTGAGGCAAGCCTCACATCTTTTTTCAATAGCCGGGAATGCCCTCCCGGCCACCGGAATAGATGTTGCCAGCAAGCCATTCTCTGTTTCACAGGTAGCTCCACGGCGCTCAGAGATTTGATGTATTCAAATAAGATTCTCCAGCGAGGAAGCGAAATACGATTTCGATTTTTTGGGTCAAACCATGCTGCTCGGAAAGCGGGCCGAGTTTTTCTCACCGAGCGCTCGGCGTGCTCTCTGTTGAAGAACAGGCACTCAGGTACCCGATGGAACCGGCCGAGGAGAGCCAATATGACCAATGTATTTCTGTCGGACCCCACGTAATTTGAAATAAGCGGAGTCCGCTTCAATGCATCACTCCGCATAAGCCCAAAAATATCCAGGCACCAGTGAACCATACGAATTAGCTCAGAAAAACGGACATGGGCTTCTGGAGAACTGGCATCCGGCAGAAACCGATCAGGATTCTTAATATACCGCCCAGATTCATCAATAAATTGCACCTCAGAATGGCACAAAACCACCGAAGGGTCTTTATCCAGCACCTCAACGCACCTCAACAGAAAATCAGGAGCATGAATGTCGTCGTGTGCGGCCCACTTAAAGTATTTCCCGGAAGCAAGCCCGAACGTCCGATTGAAATTAGCTGCCGCTCCAATATTTTGGGAATTTCGGTAGTAGCGGATACGCGTGTCACTACTCCCATAGCTTCGACAGATCGCCTCGGTTCCGTCCGTAGAGGCGTTGTCGCAAATGATGATCTCGAAGTCGTGGAAGGTCTGGTTGAGAAGCGATTCGATCTCTTCAGAAATGTACCTCTCGCCATTATAGACAGGTAGACCGATGCTGACCATTGGATCTGTGTGAATCATCATTTTGGACTTTCACCCTTTAGGTTCCACTTGCATGGGAAAAGAACGATCCCGAAGAGATGTGTATGCTGGCGCTTTATTTCTCTACCTGATTTGTAAAAATCCGATGGTTCGACGTCCAATACCGCACATTGCTCTAAACTATCATACCACAGGTTTCCCGAACTCGCCAGCCAAAGCGAGATATAGTAACGACCAGCAGAGATATTGAGTGACTCTACTTCAAGGTCAATATAGCCGTTTCCCGGGGGCAGGAAGGGTACTTCAAAACCTGAGGTCCATGTATTAAATGAGGTAATTTTTGTCCCAAGTTCTGTAAATAGCTCAAGACCGAAGTGGGGACTTGGAATCTGTTTTTCAGCATAATAATAGAGTCTCGCAACAAAACTGTTTCCACTATAAGCGGCTTTTAGGGGCTGCTTATCCGAACTCAGAAATTCGATTCTGTTGTATCGAATGTCGCCATTGCCACCTCGATTCGTTATATGCGCAAAACCATGTGCTGGTTGATGCATACCAATAAAAGAGGACATATAGTCTTTGATGACTTCTCTGGGTTCCCCGTCTTGTCGAACCTTTCCATTGTCTATCCAGATTACACGTTGACAGAGGTTTTTAATTGCTTCCATATTGTGGGAAACGAAGAGTACTGTTCTACCGGTCCCGCTGAGATTGCCCATCGTTTTTAAACATTTTTTTTGAAACTCCGCATCGCCAACCGCCAATATTTCATCTACAAGCAATACCTCAGTATCCAAGTGAGCGGCTACAGCAAAGCCTAATCGTAAACGCATGCCCGAGGAATAACGCTTAATGGGTGTATCGACAAACTTTTCCACGCCAGAAAAGTCAATAATCTCATCTAATTTCGCATCTGTCTCACGTTTCGTCATTCCCAAAATTGAACCGTTTAAGTAAATGTTTTCTCGTCCGGTTAACTCTTCATGGAAACCAGTACCCACTTCCAAAAGAGAAGCGACCCGGCCCAAGACTTTCGTTGTTCCTGAAGTAGGATAAGTAATTTTTGCGAGCACCTTTAACACAGTGCTTTTCCCAGAGCCATTCCGCCCAATGATTCCAAGAACTTCTCCCGCGTTGATTTTGAAGGAAACATCTTTCAGCGCCCATATCGTTTCTTTTCGCTTTCTCTTAAAGAGCTGCGTTAG